>Ga0153950_1000073_pt1 | contig 41141 bp, 63 predicted proteins | sample TSNJ034MetaG_FD_104737 | JGI IMG/M metagenome (GOLD analysis project Ga0153950, IMG submission 104737) | Attine ant fungus gardens microbial communities from New Jersey, USA - TSNJ034 MetaG | ecosystem: Host-associated > Fungi > Mycelium > Unclassified | place: USA: New Jersey, Wharton State...
CTGATTCGCTCCATCATTTCAAAATACGCACTGTCTATTTCTTTTGAATGCATTTCCATTTCCATCACCCGGAAACTATTCTACACTATTTCTTACTGTTATACAATTGTAATGCTAGGTAGCGCGTCGTTGATCTTAACGCTTTTTTCCAAGGCGATCTGCTCCATCGATGTCTTTTCAAAGTTGATTGTATTGTTAAGTATCGTAACAATCACTGAAAAACAAAGCGTCAATGACAATAGAAATGATACGATTGTTTTAGTAGAGATCTTTCGATTCGCTTTTCTTCTGCCAAATTGTGTAAAATTGTCAAACAACTTTCATCCTCTACTGTTTGAAATACAAATTTTTATGTCCGCACTTGAACCATTAAATGCTATAGCTGTTAACTTTAATACGCTTCAGCGTTTTAAAAGCTGTGTCCGCATGTAAAAAGCCCCGGCGCCTTGCAAGACACCGGGGCTTTGATTTAGCGGCATTGGGCTGTTTTGACGTCGCTTGCTATTGCAGTATATCCTGCAAAAACTATCTCTTGGAGAACTGAGGCGCACGGCGCGCGGCCTTGAGGCCGTACTTTTTGCGTTCACCCAATTATATACCGCTTGGATAGCCGATTTAACGATATGTTATAATATTTTAACCTCAAATTTAACCCGAAAAAGCACGATTAACCTTGTCCATAAGGTCTATAGGCTTGTTATACGTCAGGTGGGCATAGATATCAAGAGTGATTTTTGCTTTCTCATGCCCGGCAAGATATTGAACCGTTTTGACATCCACGCCGGCAAGCAAAAGATTCGTTATATAGGTGTGCCTTAACACATGAGGCGTCACTTCAAAGTCTATGGTGTACTGATACTTTCGATGGCTTGCCGTCTCCCCCTTTTTTGGCGAGATCGTGTAGACCGTTTTTTTGCCGTCAACATATTTGGTGTATTTCCGTTCCATGACAGACCGACATCTTACGGAATGCCACAAACTTCGGAATTGGGTTTCTGTCAACGGAAGACCGTTGCGATCTTCGATAATATACTCGGATTTGGACTTCTCTTTTGCGGCAATCAGACACTCGACCAACTGTGGCGGGATTGGAATGTCGCGCTTGGCTGCCGGGCTTTTGAGTTTGTCGGTAACGATCGGGCGGTTGTGTTCCCAGCGGAGCGCATAGCGTACGCGGATATGAGGCGTTTTCCCCTTTAGTTCGACACATTCCCATTTCAAGCCCAATATCTCCTCACGCCGCAAGCCGGAATACAGGCCGATCATAGTGAAAGGATAGGCATTTGTTTCGCGGATGGCATCCAATAAAACAAAGACTTGCTCTTTTGATAGGGCTTGCCTTTCTTTAGCCGGTATGCCCCCGCTTTTCAGTTTCCTGCAGGGCGACTGAGCGATGTGCCCATTCTCAGCCGCCGAATCAAAGATTTGCTTATAAAGCATGACGGTTGTCCCGTAGACGGATTCCGATTTCCCAGATGCCAATAACATAGCGGTTTTGATATCATCGGCTGTAATCTCACCTAGGCGGCGCGCTCCAAGCGGCGTCTTTATATAGGTCTTGATGATATACTTGTAGTTGTTCTTTGTTCCAGTACCAAGATTAGCCGAATGCAGTTCAAACCACTTATCGGCATAGCTTTCAAGCGTCGGGTGGTTCCGGTTAATAACCGCGTCCTCTATCTGCGCCTTAGCCTCGGCTAGTTTCTCTGTCAACTCTTCGGGCGTCGTTCCGTATATTGCAACGTAGCGGCCGTCAGCGTCTTTGATCCGCTTGCGGTATCGCTGCAGCTTTTCAACGTATTCATACGTTGGCTTTTTTGGACGCGCCATAATAAATACCCCCATACACCCATTGCAAAACCTCGTAATATTGGGTATAATGAGGTTACAAAAGGTGGATTATTGACATGGTTCACTTTGCATCGTGCCGCTCACCGGATGGCCGTCCGGTGAGCGGTTTTTTTATTTTCCTTTTTTGCAACGTATTTTGTTCAATAACGTATGCAGTTATTTCATAACTAAATCACTCAATATTGCAATTATATGTTAAAATTTTGGTGAGCACTTTTTTATTTTAGATGTTTTAAAAAATAATCAATGACCTTGCGAGCTTCGACCGATCTTGTATATGATATATGGACAAGCTTGCCGTTTTCCATTTCCAGTTCTCTACGCTTGAATTGATGAACATAATGCAAGTTTACTACAAAAGACGAATGGGGTATCACAAAATCAGGGGGATCAAACTTAGGAAATTCCGTTTTAGCAGTTCCTTTGAAAAATAGCTCCTTGTACTCCTCGTTTTTCTCATAGGTTATATAAAGATAACGGCCTTTGCTCTCAATATATAATATCCGTTTCTTTTGAATTACAAATGTTTTTCTATCATATTCAAATTCATAAGCCTCGTTATATTTCTTTATCCTTTCAAATGCAGCGGAAACCTGGTGTTCAAGCTGCCATTCGCTAAATGGCTTATGGATAAAGTCAAATGGATGTATTCCAAACAATTCTCCGTGATAATGCGTGTAGCCTGACACGAAAAAAACTATGGCTTCATCATATTTGTATTCAGAACGAATGATATGCCCAAGCTCAATACCAGTCATACTAGGCATTTCAATGTCCAAAAAGTAAAAATCGAAATACATTCCGGCTTTCAGATGCTCCGCTATTTCTACGGCCGATTCATAATCATAAAAATCTGCCTGTATATACGCTTCCGCAAATACTTTTTTTAACAGATTGAGCAGCATTTGTCTCTGGGTGTGCTCATCATCACATATCGCAATTTTCAATTTATCCATTATTATTCTCACTATTCTGTGAACTTTGTTATCCATAGGATTATTCACAGAAATAGATCGAATTATTACCGCGAACGTTCGAGCTGTGCACAACTTGTCGAATTCTGGTAATGTTTATGGTAATATTATAAGTGTAAAGATTAGCTAATTTTTTTACATAACAATGTATAACTTGTGTTCATTTGCACAATGAACGCTCAACAGTCATGCGATTGGGGGAAAAAGCATCATGCGTATAACAAGGCAACAATATCATCCAGTTGGTAACTGCTATGTCACAGACATATTCTTCGGCAGCAACTTTATACAAAGGGGCTGATACATATGGACAATACGAAAAATGACAACAAAGTCTGCGCTTCCAAGCGTGATGCCATAATTGCGAAAATTGAAGAGATGGCTGAGCCTGAGGTTGATGAACTCATTTCTCTCGTCGAGCAATTATCGCGTCAGCAGTAGCCGATACAACATCAATATCATCATCGGACAAGCGTTCTATCTTCGCAATAAGTGCTCGTTTCTTCGCGGTAAGCCCGTCGCCCTCCGGGGTGGCGGGCTTTATTTTATTTTCCGAATCTGATTTTCTATATAAGATTTCCTCTACAGAACACCCATACGCATCAGCAATTTTAAAAATATCTTCATAGGTTGGATCTTTCTTTTCAAGAATATCTTCGATAAGCTTAATTGGAAATCCAGAATCTCGTGCATCTGTCATGTCGACTGCTAAATAAATTTGATACAAATTATCTCTAATCATAGAAATCTGCTCTTTACTGAAAGGCGAATGCCCAAGAAGCTTGTCTACGGACACACCGAAATAATCCGCGATCATTTTTACGGTTGCAAGATCCGGCTCGCGTATTCCGGCTTCCCAATTACCAACAGTCCCCCTTGACTTCCCGATGATTTCAGAAAGCTCTTTTTGAGATAATTGTCTTTCTTCGCGTAGTTCCTTTAATTTGAATCTAAACAAAACAGTCACATCCTTATAAGTACTTTACCACTAAGTGTGACTTTTATCAACGATTATTGCATCCATCAATAGAAATACACACGTTTTGTGACATTGCACAAAATATGTGTATTTTTTTGTATGCTTGTTGTCACGATATGTGGTTGACCGGCGACACGAATTGTGGTATATTGAGGACACATTATGTGAGCGGAGGTGATACAATGCGTGACTATTTGCATAATCTGCGTAAGGAAAAACAGCTTTCCCAAAAGACAGTGGCAGCACAAATGGGAATTTCTTCAAACTACTACATGTACATCGAAAACGGCTCTCGCCAGACGGATATGGCTTACTCCATCATGGAAAAGCTTGCATCTGCCTTTGAGGTTCCTGTTCAGTGCATTATCGATGCTGAGCGCGAGTATGTGCAAAAAAGAGACAGTGAAGCAGACTGATCTGGAAAAGAAAGGATGTGAACGAATGCTGGAGATCACAATCAAAGGTGACCCAAAAGAAATAGCTGCCCTTATACTGGCATTACAAGAACGGCATGACACCTTAGAGAGTGCAACAGAGGTAGTAAAGCGAGTATCAGAAAATTTCTATAAGGGTTTCTCCGGAGTTGTTAAAACATTTCCAATACTTCGTAAGGATGCAGGTTACGCAACGCAGGAAGCGTTAGGCAAGGCGATAGGTGTAGAGCGAGTAACAATTGCCAAGTGGGACACCGGCGATCGTTATCCGCGTCCCAAAATGCTTGTCGTGGTTGCGAGGGCTCTTGGCGTATCTGAGGGAGATGTCATTGCTGCAATAACTGAATCTGGCGCTCAACGGCAAAAGCAGAGAGGCAAAGAGGACAGTGAATCAGGCTGATTGAGGTGAAACTATGTGTAATGTTGTAGGCAGCAAGATAAAAGAGCGCCGCAACCAACTAAACATGTCACAGGACGAGCTCGCAAAAAAGATTGGCTACAAATCGCGATCATCAATCAATAAGATTGAAACAGGAGTAAACGATGTTTCTCTGTCAAAGCTCGAGGTATTTGCAAGAGTCCTTGATACCACACCTGCATATCTCGCGGGGTGGGCTTGCGCAGAAAGGAGCGATACATATTGAGGCTACCTCCAGTTGAGTACAAAGGCCAGCGCATTCTTACCACAGAGCAGTTAGCAACTGTATACCAAACCGGGGTCGATAACATCCGAGTGAATTTCAAAAATCACAAACATCGTTTCGTTGAGGGCAAACACTACTATTTCCTTGAAGGGGATGCCCTTAGAGAGTTTAAGCACTGCGTAAACGATGTTAATGCAGTTGATATCCATACAAGAAACCTCTACCTATGGACGGAGCGCGGCGCGAACCGCCACTGCAAGATTCTGGATACCGACAAGGCGTGGGAGCAGTTTGAAAACTTGGAGGAAACATATTTCCGTGTGAAAGACAACAAAGCGCCCGCCCCACTCCCCGCTTCATGCTCGATGTCGCTCAGTGGACTTGCAAGTTACATCCATGAAATCCGAAAGACAATGGAAAGCTGTTACGTTTCACCGTTTGTCATTGCCGCCACAGTCAAGTCCATTTGCGATTCCTGCGGAGTTGTATCCTTTGACCCGATACCTGTACCACCTCATTATGAGCAGCTTTCGTTGTTTACTACTCCGTTTCGGTATGAAGAATAAACTGTGATAAAAAAGCCCCGTGTGAGGGGCAGGAAGGAAGTGGAGTATCGTGGATGTAAAAATCAACATAACAATGCCAAGCGAAAGCAAATTGCGGGAATTGCTTGACAATTATATTAATGCCCGGAATGCGTTACAGGAATTTCTCAATGTGGATTTCTGCGAGGAGGAAAAAGAAACTGCCAGCGGCAACTGACAGTCTTGACAATCAATCTATCTGGTTTTTGCGGCATCCATCCAGCTAATTCCAATGGGTCTTTTTTTGTACATCTTACAATTTTGACTGCATGTTTTATATTCTCAGTCATAGTCTGTCAAAATGTTGTTTTCGTCCCAAGTGAGAACAACTCCACGCGTTGACCCGATATACGGGCAATATGTAATATCACCGCTACCAGTCATAAGTTTCACCCATTTCCGACCAAATTATATCACGGTTCAACAAGAGGGGGCAAGAATAAAGCCCCGCGTGAGCGGGGTGGGAAGGAGTAAAGGGCCATGAGTACGTTGCTGACCAGAAAAGAGGCTGCAAGAAAGCTCGGTATCAGTTTGGTAACGTTGGATGCAGAGCGCAACGCCGGATACCTTGCCTATATACAGCGCAAGCCGGGCGGAAAAGTATGGATCACAGAAGATGCAATCGCTGAATATCTTGCGAGGGCGACGCACACGGTGAAACCGACAATGAGTCTCATGGGAACGACATATCGAAAACGGAGAGCATGAGGAAAAGCAGAACAAGCGGCTGCGCAAGCCGCGAAAAAAAGGAGAGGAATCATGAACATCACTGACATCAGAGTACGCAAAGTATTCCATGACGGCAGGCTGAAAGCGTTGGTTTCCATTACGCTGGACAACGACTTCGCGGTGCATGACATCAAGGTAATCGACGGCAAGGAGCGGCTTTTCGTCGGAATGCCAAGCCGCAAGGATGAAAACGGCGTGTTCAGGGACAGCGCCCATCCGATCAACAATGAAGCTCGCTGTGCTTTGGAGGAAAAGATTCTTGCCGCATACTATTCCTACATCGACACCCATGGCACCGAGAAGCTCAAGGCAGCTGCCGCCGAGACAGCGATCGGCGAATAGTAAAAGGAGGACACCATGCAAGGAACTACTTACAAAAAGGCAACCGAGCTGCTAGGGCAGGCAAGAATGATTGAGGAACAGCATCAGAAATTGAAAACCATCAATCCTCGAGCATTGTGTCTTTACAGCGGTAGCAAGTACGTTAACATCAGCGAAATCTCCCTAAACCTTGCGCAGACCATCATTGACATTACCAAAGCTGAGTTCGACCGGCAGGCAAAGCGTTTAGAGGATGAATTCGCCGCCCTGCAGGACGAAACTGACTGTCGGCGCGAATGCCCGCGAAATTAAAGGAGCAAAACATGGATAACAACGTAGATAAGGCAATGCAAATGGATGATACAAAACCCACAACGTGCATGACAGTCAATGCGGAAGCGTTTGAAAAATGTATGATTTTGATGCAACGGTTACCGGAACCTCTTGACTTCAAGAAAAAATTCCGGGTCGTGCTGGAACACGATCCGGAAGATGCGGCGGTGGAAATCCATTACTTTATAGAGCAATCAAACATTTGCGACAAATGCAAGCAGAGCAAGTCCGAAACGGATATTTTCTCCATCGACATTTCATACAAGATCAAGACCCAAAGCAGTTATTACCACAGTGTATCAGCTAAAAAGGATATCTGCAAACAGTGTCTTGATAAGCTCGGGTTACTTACAGAGCTTCCGTCGAAGGACACCGACGAGATGGCAAAAAAGAACGCCAAGACCTTTGAGGATAAATTCGTCGATTTGCTTTGCGACTTGGGCGTCCAGTTCGAGGAATAACCCACTAGAGAATGACGAAAGGAGATAAATCATGAAATTCGGAAAAACATTACAGGAGCTTGCTATTGAATTGGACAGGCAGAACCGGGCAAAGCGCGACCTGCTTGTTGACACCCCGGCCCTGCAGCTCACCCACACCAACGGCGCATTGACCCTCAGCATTGACAGCGCACCGGCAGCCTCCCGGGATAGCATCATTGAGCAGATGGGCGTCAATGACATTGCCCACCGCCAGATCGGGCAGCATCTTGGCATCCCGGCCAGATACTACGACAAGATGCTCACCAGCTTCCCGGAACTGCTTACCCAAAACGTGAACGGCTGGTTTAACCAGACACCGGCCCGGCGCATGATTCGGACGCTGGACGGAACGGCACGGGCTTTCCTGTCCGACCGCTACCGCCGTATTGACAACTTTGAGGTAGCACAGGCGGTATTGCCGATCATCAGTTCCATGCAGGGCGCGACCGTCGAAAGCTGCGACCTCACCGATAGCCGACTGTACATAAAAGTTGTCGATCCCCGCGTAACCGCTGAAATCGTCAAGGGCGACGTGGTGCAGGCCGGGGTTATCATCACCAACTCCGAGGTCGGCCTTGGCAGCGTGAACGTCAGCCCCCTCATTTACCGGCTGGTGTGCTCCAACGGCATGATCGCCCAGGACGCGGGAATCCGCAAGTACCACGTTGGCCGGCTGAACGAGCAGGGCGGCGACAACTACGAAATCTACAGAGACGAAACCATTGAGGCCGACGACAGGGCTTTCCTCATGAAGCTTGAGGACACTGTCCGCGCCGCCGTCGATCAGGCCCAGTTTGCAAGATTGGTGGACAAGCTGCGTGACAGCACCGAGGCGAAGATCGAGGGAGCTATCGTACCGCGTGTTGTGGAGCTTGCAGCCAACGAGTTCAATCTCACGCAGGACGAGGGCAAGGGCGTCCTGGGGCATCTGATCGAGGGCGGCGATCTCTCCCTCTACGGACTGGCAAACGCAGTTACCCGCCACGCCAAGGATGTGGAAAGCTATGATCGTTCGACGGAGCTTGAAGCGACAGGATATAAAATCATCACCATCAACCCGGCAATTTGGCGCCGCATAAATACGGAGGCTGTGAAATGAAAAGAACAGGAATTGTAAGACGGATTGACGACCTTGGCCGCGTGGTAATCCCTAAGGAGATACGCCGCACCATGCACATCAAAGAGGGCGACCCTCTTGAAATCATGGTTACCGACGATGGTTCCGTGACTTTCACAAAATATCGGCCGACAGATGATATCTCTTCCATTGTCAACGATCTTCGGGGCAGCGTCGTAGATTGCGAATATTTGAACATGGATACTAAAATAGCCCTCCATGAAAAAATATCGGAAATCACCGACATGCTCAAGGCCGCAGATCACTCCGAAGCGGAGGCGAGGTAGGCATGGCGAAGTTTAATCGCACCGTAACCGGACTGGCATGGCTTGAAATAACATGGCAAGAGCTTGCGGCGTACTCCGACAACGCCAGACCCATCTGCGATGAATGCTTCAAAAGCCTTATCCCCCATCCCTCCGTCGTACTTCTGCCGATCTTGAATGAGGCGTACTGCCCGGAATGCGGCAAACAGGTACTTCAAAGGGTGAAAAAATACCCCGAGGATAGGCACATCGAAGAACGCCGGGAGAAGTTCTGGCTGAACTACTTCGGGCTTGAGGAAGGGGTGACATAAGTGAAGCTACGAATATGCCCGGATTGCGGCGGCAGCCTTGATCCTGCGGAGAACTGTGATTGCACAAAAAAAGAGGCTGCCCCTGTGCCAAGGGACGCGCCTCAAAAGGAACCAACCAATTGCAGTTTAGCACCGAACAGCGTTTTTGTCAATCCCGGCATTGTCGAACTGTCTGATCTCGTCTTTCCCGGCAAGGTGATGGACAAGGATATCGTGGCCGCGATTCAAGAGGTTCACCACAAGTACGATAAAACCCTGCATAGCAAATGTAAGCGGGGCGCGGAATATGGAATACAGCTTCGTCGAAGTGCCATCGACGCTGTAACACGGAAACTTGGGGCAGTGGCACACACTGCCCCAAAGCCTCGTAAACCGGACAAAAGGACTTTACCCTGCCGGATATCGTGCAGGCTCTTAGAAGCTGAATATAGCGAGTTGCAACTGTTCATCCGGGAGGATGGGTACGACACCATGCAGGACTGGCTCCTGCATCAAGTCCGTCAGTATATCAAACGCAAGGATAAAGCCAGAAATAAGATGATGGAGGTACCACAATGAAACAAATTATCAGCGTGAATTACAAAAAAAGTGACGCAGATGCCTTTGACAACCGCAAATACAGTTACTATTGCGACATCCCGGTTGAGGTCGGTGATTTAGTCATCGCCCCCACTGCCAAGGGTGACCGGGTTGCCTGTGTGTGCGAAGTGAATATCCCCATTGAGCAAATAGCGGAAAAGGTGCAGCCGCTGCTCAAGGAGATCACGGCATACGCAGACGCCGAGGGTGAAGCGTCCAACGACAAGGACGATTCCAAAGAGAATGACGCGCCCGGGGAAACGGAGGTATACAACACCACCGGCCTGATCGAAGTGAAGCAGCTCCCCATCATCGAGGATCAGCTTCGCAAGGTAAAGGAAAATATTGAGGCCCGTGTCCAGATGGTTCTTTCGCTGGCCTGTACAGAGGAAACCTACAAGGAGGTCAAGAAAGCCCGCGCCGAGCTCAACAAAGAGCGTACCGCCCTGGAAGCTCGGCGCATGGAGGTTAAAAAGGCGATCCTTGCCCCGTATGAGCGCTTTGATGCCCTCTACAAGGAATGCGCCGGGGACATCTACGCCAGCGCCGACAGGAAGCTCAAAGAGCGCATTGCCGAGGTTGAAGACGGCCTCAGGCGGGAAAAGAACGACGACATTGAGACGTATTTCTTGGAGTATGCCAAGAGCAAAGCAATACCCGCCGATCTCATTTCCTTAGAAAAATCCGGCATCAAGGTTGGGATGTCTGAATCCAAAAAGAACCTGCAAAAGCAGGTTGCAGCATACATAGACCGTGTCGCCGACGAACTGGCCCTCATTGAGACGCAGGAACACAAAGAGGAAATCTTTGTGGAGTACCAAAAAAATCTCAATATCGCCCGGGCTATTTCGTCGGTTTCGGCCCGCCATTTAGCGGTCGAGACAGAGCGCCGGCGCAGGGAAGAACGCGAAGCGGAAATGGTCAAGCGTAATGCGGCCCGTGAAAAGACTGAGGCTATCGCCGCGGAAATCACGGCACAAGAACCGGAGGCCGTATCCCCTCCAACTGCCTCTCCCGATCCCGATGTTGACGCCGGTACCGCTGCCCAGGAGGGGGAGCAGAAAGAAAAACGCTACGCTGTTTCCTTTAGGGTCGTCGGCAGTCGGCAACAGCTCATAGAACTCAAACAATACATGAATGAAAGGGGTCTCCACTATGAGTCAATCAGCCAATAATTCCCCTCATAGGCAGACGCCAAAGTTCTCCGTGGCGATCACAACCGCAGGGTATAAGAACCTTATCAACAATACCCTTGGTGACCCGGAACGGGCAAAACGCTTTATCGGTTCCGTTACTTCCGCTGTTGCTGTCAACCCGGTCCTTCAGGAGTGCGAAGCTGGCACCATCCTTGCAGCCGCGTTACTGGGCGAAAGCCTCAACCTCTCCCCCTCGCCTCAGCTCGGCCAATATTACATGGTGCCGTTTGAGGTAAAGGTGAAAGACGCGAACGGCAAGATTATCTACCTGAAAGATGAGAATGGCAAGAACCTGAAAGACGCCCGTGGCAGATGGATTGCCGAAACCGTCAAAAAAGCGCAGTTTGTCCTCGGGTACAAAGGCTACATACAACTTGCACTCCGGAGCGGCTACTATGCAGACCTTGATGTTATAGAAATCAGGACCGGGGAGTATTTGGGAAGGGATAAAACAACCGGCAAGCATTGCTTTGAGTTTATTGAGGACGACGACCGCCGTGACACCATGGAAGTCATCGGGTACATGGCCTATTTTGAATACCTCAACGGCTTCAAAAAGGTCATTTACTGGACCAAGAAAAAGATGATGTCCCACGCCGATCAGTACTCCCCCGCATTCTCCGCAGCCGCCTACGAAAAGCTGCAAAAGGGAGAAATCAGCGACGATGATCTGTGGAAATATTCGTCGTTCTGGTACAAAGAATTTGATGATATGGCGAAAAAGACCATGCTTCGCCAGCTCATTTCAAAATGGGGTGTCATGTCCACTGAAATGCAACGGGTAATGGCAGCGGATGCCTCAATCATAGAGATCGGCGCTCAGAACGAGCTCGTCACCACGACGGAGGAACAGTTGGCGCTCGAACAGCCCGACTTGCAGCCCGAGGCCGTTGATGTCGTGGAGAATATTAATCTGGATTCGCTGTAATGGCTATTCCGTACCATGTCATTTCAACCGGCTCACAGGGAAACGCCGTTGTCATAAACCACTCCATACTTGTTGACTGCGGCGTTCCTTTCAAGGCTATCAAGCCGTTTTACAGAGAGCTTAAATTGGTACTCCTGACCCACATACACAGCGATCATTTCAACGCTACCGCCATTCGTCTGCTGTCACGGGAACGTCCGACACTCCGGTTTGGTTGTTGCCGTTGGCTGGTGGATCCGTTGCTCTCGTCCGGTGTCTCGGCATCCAATATTGACGTGTTTAACACCGGCGTGATGTACGGATATGGCATCTGCAATGTTATCCCTTTCAGACTATCTCATAATGTCCCGAATTGCGGGTATAAAATCCACTTCCCGGCAGGAAAGGTATTCTATGCCACCGACACAAACAATCTGAACGGTATAACGGCGCGGCACTATGACCTCTACATGATTGAAGCAAATCACGATGAAGATGAAATCATGCAGAAGATCGCCGCCAAGAAAGAAGCCGGGGAATACCCCTATGAGCTTCAGGTGATAAAAAACCACCTATCCAGGAACAAGTGCAACGACTTCATCTACAAGAACATCGGGCCAAGGAGCGAGTATGTGTATCTGCACTGCCATGTAGACGAGGAGGGAGAGCATTGAGAGGGCGGCTTAAGGATTTGACCTTTGGGCGGAACGGTGAGCAAATTCTATCAATTTCAACCCGTGAGGACTGTCGCCCGCTTTGGGACAATTTAAACGAGTATGAGGTTGTTGTGACGATCAAGAAATACTCAAAGCGGCGCAGCCTTAACGCCAACAACTATGCGTGGTCGCTCATGGAGCAGATCGCCGCGGCAACCGGATCGGACAAGGAAAAAGTCTACGAGACAATGCTCCAGCGATACGGAACCGGCGAAACATACGCAGACGATGATGGCAACGAATGCAAGGTCATTTTCAGCCTCAGAGAAGATATCCCGCCCCGCATGGTCGCCCGGCACTGCATGGAGATTGGCGAGGGATATGTCAACGACCAGAAGTTCATTCACTATCGCGCTATCAAGGGCAGCAGCGAATATTCTACCAAGGAGATGAGCGTGTTTCTGGATGGTATCGTGTCCGAATGCAAAGAGCTTGACATCGAAACAGCCACGCCCGAGCAACTTGCCCGGTACAAAGAAGAATGGAGGCGATCTTACTGAAAACTGTGTACTGTAACTATTGCGGCCGGCCTGCAAAATATGTTGACAGCGCGATTGTCTACCACGGTCGCAGCTACGGAATGATTTATTATTGACGACCCTGCGATGCCTATGTCGGCGTACACAAGGGCTCCGATACGCCACTAGGCAGGCTCGCTAACGCCAACCTCCGGTTTTGGAAAAAGAATGCTCACGCGGCATTTGACCCGCTCTGGAAAAGCAGACGCATGCCCCGACCACAAGCCTATTCGTGGTTATCCGCAAAAATGGGGCTTCCTCCGGAGCTTACGCACATCGGAATGTTTGACGTCGACCAATGCAAGCAGGTCGTCAACATCATGAAAAACGAAAGGATGAAAGTATATGATAATCACACAAGATGGCAGAATAACCGTTCAGCCCGCTGTCGAAATCCCCACTGACGAGTACGCTGATCTGTTGTCTACAAGAACCAAGCTCGACGTTATCTGCGACCTGCTGGTCACGCAAACCTATGTGGACAAGGAGTTGCTCCTCCTTGTGGCGCGGGGTGTGCCCACGCCGCGCCAACTGCCCGAAGAGGACATGACCCTTGCGAATGAACTCGATCCCACTTTCTGATAAGGCGGTGATGCAATGTACAGCAAGACAATTATTGTCGGCAGATTGACCGCCGACCCGGAGTTAAGGCAGACGCCCAACGGCGTTTCCGTCACAGCCTTTTCCGTTGCAGTTAACCGGGCCTACACTCCCAAAGGCGGCGAACGGAAATCGGACTTCTACGAAGTGGTTGCATGGAGATCCACCGCTGAATTCATCTGCCGCTATTTTGGCAAGGGCAACGCCATTTTGGTGGAGGGCAACATGGAGTCCAGGGAGTACACGGACAAACACGACGTCAAGCGCCGCGTGTGGGAACTGATCGCCGCTAATGTTAGCTTTGTCGAGAGCAAAGCATCAGCGACGGGGCAAGGCGGCGGACGCGACAACAGCCTCCCTTCGGAGCCTCCCGCATACGCAAACGGCGGTAATGAGGATTTCACTGAAATTGAGGACGACGGCGATCTCCCTTTTTAACCGAAGGGGCCGGAGAGGAGGAGGTGGTTGACGACATGGCCAAAGACCCCGCGTTTCTCTTTTACACCGCTGATTTCTACATAGGCACCGTTGAAATGACGGACGAGCAGGTAGGGCGATACATACGCCTGATGTGCTTGCAGCACCAAAAGGGTCACCTTTCAGAGCAGGCCATGTTGAAAGGCATGGGCGGCGTACACGATGAGCTGATTATGAGCAAATTCGTGATTGACGAGGATGGTAAATACTATAACGAACGCCTTGACGCCGAGATCGAAAAGCGCAATAAGTTTACGACTTCACGGCGTAAAAATCTTGAAAAGTCTCGTGAAGAGCCTCCCGAAGGTAACGCCCATATGGATTCTCATATGGAACAACATATGGGCGACCATATGGACAACCATATGGGGGTGCATACGGACTCCCATATGGATTCCCATATGGAAAATGAAAATGTAAATGAAAATAAAGATATAAAAGAAGATATTAATGATAAGAAGAAGACTAACCCGCGCGCGCGGAAAGAACCGGGCCGCAAGCGGAGTAACTACGGCTGGGTTGTTTTAACCGATACCGAGTACGCCCGGCTCTTGCAAGACCTTGGGTCTGATGAGCTGAGTCGCTGCATTGACTACATCGATGAATCCGCTCAGACCACCGGAAACAAGAACAAGTGGAAGGACTGGAATCTCGTTATCCGCAAATGCAACCGGGAGCAATGGGGCAATAAGGTGTCCTACCCCGTCGCCGGGAAAGGACCTGCAGCAGCGCCGCAGAAAAAGTCCTTTTCGGAGATAATCGCTGAGAGAAATGGAGGAAAACCATGACGCCAGAGGAACAGAAAAGGCTCGAACAGATAGGCGCGGTGATGGATATTCTGACGGTCGCATACCCGCAGTATTACAAGAACGTCTCCGAGGACGAAAAATATGCCGCCTCCCTGCTGTGGGCCAATATGTTCGCAGATGATAGCATCGAGGTCGTCGTGGCAGCCGTAAAAACTTTCATCGCCACCGACGAAAAGGGATTTCCTCCGGTCATTGGACAGATAAAGGCCCACGTTGCGAAAATCATCGGCGGAGCGGAGAAGTCAGAGCTTGAAGCCTGGGGGGAAGTCAAGAGGGCCCTTAGGAACAGCGGGTATCACGCCGCAGAGGAATTTGCAAAGTTCGACCCGGTTATCCAGCGGATCGTGGGGAGTCCCTCCCAACTCCGCGAATGGTCAACGGTTGCTAATGACGTCGTGGACAGCGTGATCGCATCAAACTTCCAGCGCAGTTACCGGGCCTCTGCGAAGCAGTACCGCGAGTATTTGGCACTTCCGAACCACATCAAGGATTTCATCAAGGCGACCTCAGACAGAATGGCGCTCAATAGGGTGACAGCCGAGCCCGAGCAAAAGGCGCTGCCCATAAGCGTGGAGGCTGTGATAAACGAGGCCAAAGCGGCCATAACCATGGCTCCCCCTCCGAAACGCGAAATACCAAAACTGTTGACGCCGGAGGAATTTGAAGCGCGTAAGGCTGAGATTCTAAAGGCCATTGACATCGACAATGATCAAAGCAATCAGGAGGAAATACATAGTGAACAATAACCGAGCGGCACGACATATCGCCCTTTGCATGGCGGGTATCTCTTTGGCCCTCGCAATGTTGGTGATACCCGCCGCCCCCAAAGAACAACAGTCGCCTACCCCGGTTCCGGAGCCAGTCCCCGTTGAAGCAATCGTCGGCATTGCCGAAATTATAGAGAATCCGACGTCAAAAACTGATTCAGCATCATCTACCCCGACCTATACGCACGAAAAAGCATTTGAATCGTTGAATATCTCGCTGCCTGTAAATTTGCAGGAGCATACCTGGAACGAGGCGCAGCGCATCGGTATAGACCCCGAAATCCTGTATAAGCTCATGTGGCGCGAAAGCGGATATCAGGTAGATGCCTGGTGCATCGACAGCAACGGTTATGAATCCGTAGGCTTATGCCAAATCAACGGTATGGCCTTTAGCTGGTGCGAAGATCGCGGCATTGATCCCCATACGCCCGAGGGCAATATTACAGCTGCGGCCGAGCTTATCCGGTATTACATAAACGAAAGAGGATGCAGCTTGGAAGAAGCGTTGGCGGCATATGGCGCTGGTGAAACAGGGATGCGATCCGGTAAGGGAATGGAGGCGGCGCGGATTCTCTTGAAAGGAGATTTGCCTGAATCATGAGAAACAGGGAGCGAAAAATAATCCGCAACGCATCAGGCCTCATGGCGTTTTTGGGATTTATGCTGATTCTCGGAACGGCCGGTGCCAGCGACCTCGGCAATATCACAACCGGGCAAGCTATGTTTCAATCGTTAATCGGACTCGCGCTGTTCGCTGTCGGAGTTGTGTTTGCCCGGAGGGAGTGATGATGTGAAGATTAAATTTACCGTGCCTGGGGAGCCACAGGGCAAGGGCCGCCCGAAGTTCTCTACTTTCAACGGCCATGTGACCGCAAGGACACCTGATAAAACGGTCCTTTACGAAAACCTTGTGCGCACCATGTACCAATATTCCAATCCTGGGCGACGCTTCCCGGACGGCGAAATGCTTGATCTGCGCGTGATAGCGTTCTACACAATCCCGACCAGCGCCAGCAGGAAGCGCCGCGAGGCGATGATAGCCGGGACGATCCGGCCGACAAAGAAGCCCGACGCCGACAACATCCTCAAGGTCGTGGCTGACAGCCTAAACAATATTGCCTACCACGACGACGCGCAGATTGTTGATACGCAGCTTCGCAAATTCTATTCAACAGAGCCGCGGCTTGAAATCACAATTCAATCGGTGAACCCATTAAATCATCAAGAAAGATTGGAGGCAAGGCATGAACACCAGAGCAAGGGAAAAGATTGGAAAAGCCAGGAGGACGCATAGTTCCAATAAGCGCGTGAACATGGCCGCCTATCGTGTCTCGGGCTATAACGAGGACACCCAAAAATACATATCATTCGACGGAGTTATCAAGCTGACTGACAATACGATAGGCACATTGTTCCGTAGGCACAAGGACTTGGCGGCCCTCAGCAAAATCAACCTGAGCATCCGTCCCATGTAAAAAACGAAAGGAGCACTACCATGAGCGAAATGAGTAAATTTGAGGCCCGTAAAAAAAGCCTGCAAGGCATCTGCGACGAAAACAACCTTGTCTTCCGCTTCCGCAATGACACATACCCCATCACGTTAACTATTAATCCGACCGGCGGCATTGGCGCGCAAATAAGCATGCTGGAATCCGTAGAAGAAAAGGGGTACATGAGCGCTGACGCCAGTATGGTCTTCTCGTTTGAAGGAGGCGAACTGAAAACCAGATCATACGGATCATTCGAAATTAGAGAAGAACTTCGCTCAAAAATTAAAAATCTGTATAAAAACATGCACTCTCTCTGGCTGCAATTCTTCAACCGGGAGATCGTCGAAAAGGGCATATTGAAGGTGCTGCCCAGGATCGAGCAGGAAGAAATTTGCGACGATGAAGACGATGCTGCTGCTCCTACCGTAACAACAACTGTAGACAATAGCGGCCTTGTTACACATGTTCAGTTTTCAGGTGAAGACAGCGAGTATGACGATGCTGAGCCACCCGAGGATGATATGCCCGGGGAAGAGGACAGCGAACCGCCGGAGGACGATGATGGTGGTGCCGAGGACGACGAGGATTACGGAGAGGAGGGCGGCGATTATGAGTACACCGAACTCGGCGACAACGGCGACGCTGATGAAGCGTGAGGACTACAAGGCGATTAAGCACATGGATCGCGCTACGTTGACCGCTTACCTCTCCAGGGTTTATATGCGCGGGTACGAAGCCGGATTGAAAGCCGACACGATTGTGGCCAAGGAGAACGCTGATACCGAGGTTTAAGCCAAGATGCTTCTAAAAAAAGGGGCCTACAATGAGCCGCAGAGGGCAAATAACCAGACGCGCCGGACAGGAGCACCGGCAGGAACTCGCAAATCTGATTAAGAAAGCGGCCAACATGCCACATGGCAGATATGGGACGACCTGGTGTATATGGGGGCTGCTGCACTCTCACAACCCTTGCAGTGGGTGCAGGAGCGCGAGGACGAATATATGCGCAGAATAGGCCGCTACGACAAAAAGACCCAAGACCTGTTTCCTCAAATGTTCAGGGAAATTATCGAGGCATACGAGCAGGAGGGATTAGTTGATGTCCTTGGTGGAATGTACATGGAACTCGAATTATCGAACCACTGGAAAGGACAGTTTTTCACACCAGACACCGTTTGCCGTATGATAGCAGAAATTCAGTATGTGGACACAGCGGAAAGAATTGAGAAACAGGGCTACATAACCGTCAATGACCCGACCTGCGGCGGAGGGCAATGCTGATAGCGTTTGCCAACGTCTGCAAGGAGCGTGACGTCAATTTCCAAAGAGACATCCTGTTTATCGGGCAGGACATAGACCCGGTCGTCGCCCGTATGTGCTATATCTCCATGTCGCTGCTGGGGATGGCCGGATATGTCATTGTCGGAAATACCCTGCTTATGGATACGCAGAATTGGGATTATTGGTTTACCCCGATGTACTTTATCCACGGATTCCAATGGCGGCGTCAACGGAGCATTTCATCCGACGGTTGCGATGTTTCCGACAACGAAGAACCAAATGACGTACAAGCTTCAATGGGCGGTGTGCCAACCGCCCTGGAGAAAACAAGCAAAAACTTACCCAAAACCGCCGACACCCCGGAATATAACGAGACAAAAATGGGGCAATTCTCACTATTTTAAGAAAAGGAGTCAACCAACCATGATTACCTACATCGAGACCCAATATCTATCTCCGCACCCGGATAACCCCCGGAAAGACCTTGGCGATTTATCCGAATTGGCTGATAGCATTAAATCCAACGGAATTATGCAAAATCTAACCGTGGTACCTTGGATCGGAGAAGTCACCGGCGAACCGCTGGAAAACCGGTACAAAATCGTGATCGGCCATCGCCGCCATGCGGCCGCAAAGCTGGCCGGCCTGATGGAACTGCCCTGTGTCATATCCGATATGGATTTGAAAACACAAATTTCCACAATGCTGCTTGAAAACATGCAGCGCGCTGACCTCACCGTGTATGAGCAGGCGCAGGGCTTCCAGATGATGCTCAACCTGGGCGATACTGTGAACGATATTTCCGAAAAGACAGGCTTCTCGGAGACTACCGTGCGGCGCCGCGTGAAGCTGCTGGAGTTAGACAGCGATAAGTTCAGGGCATCGACCGAACGGGGTGCAACGCTGCAAGATTACATGGAACTGGACAAAATCGAGAGCGTTGACCGCAAAAACGCGGTGCTTGACAAAATAGGCACATCCAATTTCCAGTATGAATTGCGGAGAGCCATCGATGATGAGCAAAGAGAAAAGAACATTGCTGAATGGGAAAAGGTGCTGAGCGCGTTTGCAACACAGGTTAACGATACAACTGGCTATAGGCAGGTTAGATATCTGTACGTTAGCGATAAGCCGGAGATAGAGCGCCCAGAAGATGCTGACAACAGGGAATATTTCTTCCATATCAACAAGTACGGCTCCATCTACCTGCTGGTAAAAGATGATGGACAGGCTGTACCGGAGGATCCGGCAGCGGCACGGCGCCGTGAAAGGCTGGAATATAGGCGCTCATGCTTGGAAGAGGCGACAGTGCGAGCTTATGATCTCCGCAAGGCTTTTATCTTGGGAATATCCGCCGCCCGCGCAAAAAAGCTCTTAGCTGATATCGTGGCTTATTCGGTATTTATAAGACTGGACGACTACTCTGACCTTGATGATGAATTCCTTGGATTTATGGGCGTGGAAACTGTTGAGGATGATGTCGCACTTGAAACTGTAACCGCTGCCGTTTCCAAGTCGCCCGAGCGTGCGCTCCTGTTGGCTGCTTATTGCGATTCCGACGACGGGAAAAGCAATGGCTATCATTCCAGATGGAACGCGGAATACGCGGAAAACGAAAGTCTGGATTGCCTGTATGACTTTCTTGAGAAACTTGGATATCAAATGTCCGACGAGGAAAAGGCGCTGCGTGACGGTACCCATGAATTGTATATTCGCGAGGATACCAACGATAGCGACGATGAGTAAGGAGGATCAGCATGCAAAACAAGTTGTCAGATTTGAACAATCATCTTTTTGCCCAGTTGGAGCGTTTGGGTGACGAGGAATTAACCGGCGATAAACTTACTGAGGAAATAACACGGTCCAAGGCTGTCACTGATGTTGCTGAACAGATTGTCGCCAACGGCACACTGATACTGAAAGCCGCTATTGCAGCAAACGGTAAGGTTGTCGATAGCAACTTGCCGCAGTTGCTGTTGGAGTAGACGCCATGCATATATACACCAAGGATGAAAAGGACTACCTGCAAGAAATCGTGTTCGGACGCAGCCACAAGGAGATCGCCGCACTTTTCAATTTGCATTTTGACCTTGATTTAAGCGTGGGGCAGATTAAAGGTGCTATTGCGCGGTACAAACTGCATACAGGCCGGGACGGGCGTTTTCGTCCCGGCGATATCCCCTACAATAAAGGCAAAAAGAAATGGTATGCGGGCGGCGAAGCGACACAATTTAAGTCAGGCAACAGACCGTGGAACTATAAGCCCGTGGGTACCGAACGCACCAACACCGACGGTTATGTGGAAATCAAGATTGCCGATCCAAAAACGTGGAAGGGTAAGCACCTCATTATTTGGGAGCAGTCTCATGGGCCGGTACCCAAAGGCTACGCCGTGATTTTCGCCGATGGCAATAAGCAAAATGTGGTGTTGGAAAACCTGTTGTTAGTTTCTCGTCGTGAACTGGCCGTGTTAAACAAAAAAGGACTCATTTCCCCGGATGCCGAGTTGACAAAGGCTGGTGTCACAATCGCCAACATTCACATGAAGATTACCGAAAGAAAACGTCAGAAAAAAGAAGAACGCAAAAGAAATCCAGCGTCGGTACCAGCAAAAAAATCCGTTGAGGTCTAGTCTAGTGAAAGCGTTACTAAAATATCCCGGTGCGAAATGGTCTATAGCAGACTGGGTTATAAGTTTCTTTCCAAAGCATCACAGTTACCTTGAGGCCTTCTTCGGAAGCGGAGCCGTCCTATTTCGGAAACCGAGATCAAATATTGAAACAGTAAACGATCTCGACGGTGAAGTCGTAAACCTGTTTGAATGCATCAGAACCGATCCCGAACGATTAGCCCGTGAAATATACCTTACTCCATATGCCCGGCAGGTATATGAGCATGCCTATACAACTGTGCCCGACGATGCATTCCAGCGAGCGAGGAACTTTTTTATCCGGTGCAATATGGGGCATGGGTTCCGGGTTAACGGCGAGAAAGACGGCTGGAAAAACGATGTGCAGGGCCGGGAACGCGCTTATGCGGCCAAATACTGGACGCACCTGCCGGAAGGCATTATAGAAGCCGCCGAACGTTTGAGGGGCATCCAGATAGACAATCGGCCAGCTTTAGAGTTAATACCGCGTTTCAATCATGCCAACGTCCTGATATATGCTGATCCTCCTTACATGCTCAATACCAGGCACGGAAAACAGTACCGATGCGAAATGGACGAGCAGGATCACAGGGAATTGCTTGACATGCTGTTGGCGCATAAAGGGCCGGTAGTCTTGTCCGGGTACGAAACCGACTTGTACAACAGTACGCTGAAGGGCTGGAAAAAGGAATACACGGTTTCATACTCGCAGGTCGACAGCAAAAAACGGGAAGTTTTATGGATGAATTTTGAACCACCAGCCCAAATCCGATTATTCGATGTAAAGGAATGAATGACTATGGCAAAAGGCGAATCATCCCGCCGGTACTGGGCCCGGCTGATCCGGGATCATGCCAGCGGGGGCAAGGATCGGAGTAAGAGCAAGGCCAAAAAGCGGAAGGTCAGGAGGAAATAGGCGTGGGCGTTGCGATGAACGGTATCATTCGCGTATTTCCCACACGCACCAGTTATACCCCGGCAGATGAATATACCTTCATCGGAATGCCGCCCTCGCTTCTCCCGATACCGGAGCACAGAGAGGTGCATATATCCTGCATCTTCTCTTGGGACAGGAAATACGCCGAGGATTTGGCCTATCAATGGGAATGCCGTACAAACAAGCCGGTGAAGATTGGCGGTCCCGCATTCGGCAGCTATGCGGAGGATTTTACCCAGGGCATGTACATAAAGCCCAATATCGTATTTACCACGCGAGGCTGCAATAACAATTGCCCGTGGTGCATCGTTCCCAGCATCGAAGGGAAACTCCGGGAGTTGCCGGTTGTGGCCGGCAACATCATCCAGGACAATAACTTCCTGCAATCCAGCCGGGCTAATAAGGACAAGGTCTTTGATATGCTTAAAACCCAGCGGCAAATCTGTTTCAAAGGCGGTTTGGAGGCAGGCTTGGTTGACGGCCACTTTGTGGATGCTGTTTCCGGGCTGCGGATTGACGAGCTTTGGCTGGCCTGTGACACCGACGGCGCGCTGCCCGCGTTTAAGAGGGCCTGCGCCAAGCTCACAAAGGCAGGATTCAACCGGGAGAAGATCAAGTGCTATGTCCTGATCGGCGACGATATGGACAAAAACGAAGCCCGTTTACAGGAGGTATACCACGCCGGGGCAATGCCCTTTGCGCAGCTTTACCAGCCGTATAAAGATGAAAAGCTGAAATATAGCGATGATTGGGAAAGATTTCGCCGGATGTGGTCGCGGCCGGCCGCAACACGGGCGCATGTTGAAAAAGGCACCCATTACCGCGACTTTCAGACATAAAGGATTGGAGGCAATGGACAATGGCAATCGCAATGAAATGTTGGGGCGTTCCAGTAGACCCTAATTCCTTTGCTGCCCCGGAGCTGCAAGCATACCGGCTGCAAGGGTATGTACACGGACACCCGCGATTTGAAGATGGGGACGCAGTGACCACATCCCGGATTATCGCCATCCAGGACGTCGGAGACCACTTGGTGGTATCCACCAAGAACACCGCCTATGATGTTTATCCCGATGACGTGGACCCTGCGGCCGAGGCCCAGCATCCCGGCTATTACGAACGGCTGCGAAAAGTTGCACAGGAGGTATGGGGAAATGCTTGACAAAGAAAAGCCGATCCTGTTCAGCACGCCGATGGTTCAATCTTTGGACTTCAAGACAGCCACGCGCCGGGTGATGAATCCGCAGCCCGTAATGGACGAAGACGGCATGTGGCTCTGGAAGGATTGCCAGTGGATGGATGGTGGCCTTGGGTTTCCTCAGTCCGGCATAGACGACCATGCGAGATATCAACCCGGCGACATTCTTTGGGTGCGGGAAACGTGGAGCTTTTGGCCGTGTTGGGATTGTGACAACGACTGCAACTCACATAAGGTCTGGTACAGGGATAGCGATGGGTGCTTTGTTTATAAGGCTCAGCGTAAGAAGGTGCCGCATGAAGATCGGTGGCGTCCATCCATCTTCATGCCAAAAGAAGCCGCCCGGATTTTCCTACGGGTGACTGATGTACGGGCGGAGCGGTTGCAGGATATAAGCGAAGCGGATGCAAAAGCAGAGGGTATAAAAAGCTATTGGCTTACTAAAGAAGCCGGAAAAAATGCTGATGATTGGCATGATAGCAACGGCCCTCCATTCATCGGAGCAGCAAAAGAACTCGGGGCAGATTTATGTTTCACAAGGCGCGAAGCATATCAACAATTATGGGATTGCCTCAACGCCAAGCGAGACGGCGGCAAATATGCGTGGGATAAAGACCCGTGGGTTTGGGTGATTGAATTTGAGCGGTGCGCCAAGCCGCAAGGCTGGCCGGAGGTTGCGTGATGGTAGTAACTAAAGTAACAACCAAGCGGTACGAAGTTACATTCTATCCCAATGCACCGTTTTTCAAAACATGGGGTAAATTCCGAGAAGCCCGTGAGCGCGTCGGAATGAGCACCAAGCCGTTTTCCAAATGCTTTATCTGTGAACAGCCTTTTGCTGATGATGACAATATCGTTTTTATTAATGTAAAAGGTAAAGGAAACATGTTCGCTTGTACAAAATGCTGTGCGGAGCATCATAAGGAGGACTAAGGGACTATGAATACCATAACAGTCAAAAACCTATCAACCTTTGCCGATCACGCAGCGGTTGCCCGTGTTGCGCGCCTTATGGCTGGGGATGAATACTATGCCACGCATGACGGCAACGGTAAAGAGGTGGTCAGAATCACCCGTAGGGGTAATGTGTATACAGTTACTGACAAGGAGGTCAGCCATGAGTAGTCTGCTTTACAAGGGCCAGCATGTGGCGTGTTGCTGTAGTAACTGCTTAAACGCGCTGGGTGAGATCAGAGGCGAAATTAAATGTAGCCGCGATGGTGCATTTCATCACAATCTATATGAATGTGAACATTATGAATTTAGCTGGCGACGATTTGAGGAAAGGGACAGCTTTATTTCCGCAGAGCCTTATACTTGCCCACGCTGCCAAAATGAGAACCATCCTCCAGATGCAAAATTCTGTAGAATCTGTGGATTAAGGATTGGAGGACAACCATGAACCAGAAATGCTTTGATAGAGATATTTACAAGGGAATTACGGTTGATGTGCCAGTTGCAACATCAAATAGCACACACATGAAAATTGACGAAATCCGGGCAAAACCCCATCCGTGGCCTTATTGCGAATATATCCCTTTCCTGATTGACGAAATCTCCCGCTTAAAATCTAAAGAAAAAAGCGTTTCTGATTATTGGTCACGGGTTTTTGCCGAGTTATCAGGGATTATTAAATCAAAGAATGACGAGATCTCCCGTCTAACCGCAAAGGTGGAGCAGTTAGAGGCCGAGCTTGCGGCGTATCGGGAAGCGGAGCATAAAAGCTGTGAGTATAAAATCCACATTCCATCAGAAGAAGGGTATCCAGATGTAAAAGGCCGCTTCTACGAATGTTCATGTGGCACGAATTACATTGATATTGAGGCCGGGCAAGAATGGCAGCGTTGTCCGCATTGCGGTAAGCCTATATCATCCTTTGAAACACTGGCATGTATATCCTGCAACAATTCGGAGTGGGACGGGGATTCTTATTACTGCGAGGCGAAAAGCGGAACATATCACGGTGAAGAAGTTACCCACGCTAATTTTGATGGATGCAAAAGTTACGAGCCGCGTAAAGAAGCCGACGTAGCCTTGCAGAGAAGGTAGGTAATAACACATATGAACCAGATAGACGCCAAACTCCTTTGTGATGTTTTCCTATTGGGCGTGGATTACGGACAGCTCCTCATGGAGCAGGAGCGGGACAGCGAGGATTTATTTGATGCTGTGGGCTGCATGGCTTACTCCCGGAAGTATAATGTCCCGTCCACACCGGCACCGCGCCGCCAGCCACACGGCAAAGAATGGCGTAAAGCAAAATCAGACAGCATCATTAAATTCATTGATATTTTTAATGGGAAAAGGGGTGGGTAGTTTATGAAATGCGGGGAGCTAATCAAATATTTAAGCAGGTTTGGCCCGGAGGAGCAGGTCGCGGCTTTGGTGGTTGATCTTAAAAGCAGGCTGTATTACAAAATCGGTGCGTATCAGTTTATTGACGAAACAGCAGCGTTGTTGTTAGAGGTGGCCGGCTCCGGCCCACTTGATGATCTCGTTGAGGAAGCTGACGAACGCAAATGTCGTGTGTGTGGCTGCACTTGGGATCACGTCTGCGAGGGTGGATGTTACTGGGTGGAAGAGGATCTGTGCAGTAAGTGCGCCGAAGCCACACTAGCATTCCGGACTAACGAAAGGGCATCGGAACGCATGTTGGAAGCGATGGATGATGCATTCGGAAGGCCGTATAGGTAAAGGAGCGCGGAAGCATGATTAACACGGTGCATGACGCAATCAGAGCAACGGAGGTTGCCATAAAGCAATTACCCGATAAGGAATCCAGCAAATACCCCGGAAATTACGAGCATGATCTAAGTTATCTCAATATGGTGCTTTCTGCTTTGCAAGAGAAACTTGACCGCGAAGAGCAGCCGGAGCCGTTGAGTTTCGGACAGTATTATAACGCATTGGAAGTAGACGCATGAAACCTGCCCTGCCTGTTATCGCGGGGAGTGCGTGAGGGATTAGGAGAAAAATATGAAATACATGGGCAGCAAAAGCCGGACCGCAAAGCATATTGTGCCGATTATCCAACATTATGTTCAGCAACGCGGCATATATTGGGAGCCGCTCGTCGGCGGGGCAAACATCATTGACAAAATCTCCGCGCCGGTACGCAATGGCAGCGATATCAGCCGGTACCTAATCGCGCTGCTCCGCTACGTCCAGTCCGGCGGGGAATTGCCTGACGAGATCAACTGGGAACAGTACGCGGCGGTTCGCAGCAATAAGGATGCATACTCAGATTGGTACGTGGGCTGCGTCGGCTTCCTGGCATCGTACAATGGCCGCTTTTTCGACGGCGGGTACGCGGGCACGGTACATACTAAGGCCGGAACCGTCCGGGACTACTACGACGAGGCAAAGCGCAATTTGCTGAACCAGATGCTTGATGGCATTGAATTCAGTTGCTCCGATTACCGCACACACAATCCCACAGGCCTCGTGATCTATTGCGACCCGCCCTTTGCAGGCGTAAAGCAGTTCAGCGGCCGGTTCGATCACGCGGAGTTTTGGAGTATAATGCGCGAATGGAGCCACCACAACATTGTACTGATTAGCGAGCAGTCCGCGCCGGAGGATTTCAAGTGCATCTGGGAGCAGCCGGTCACGCGGACGATCGACAATACCAAGCGGGTGCGCGTAGCGGAGAGGCTGTTTATTAAGACATAGGCAGCCGGGATGGAAAGAACATAACAATCACCTGCCCGGCCTGCCAAATAAATCTCGCGCCCAACCCACGCCGAACTAAACGTCGCGCGGAAGAATGGATTGGAGGACTAAATATGACAATAAATGAAATTCATGAGACTAGTGAAAAAATCCTGAATTATTGGGGGCTAAATAACGTCAAGCAATTAGGCTTGCAAATTTGCACAGAAGCAATCCAGCTGGCTATGGAAAATGAGAAATTAAAAAAGGACATTCAAAATACGCCCACAGTTGATACGGTGCCGGTGGTTCGGTGTGAACAATGTGTAAACCTTGAATATAATGCAAAATATTCAATTGATGGCGTACAAATATTTGAACCTTATTGGTGCCATGAGTTAGAAAGAAATGTTTGCACAATCGGCTATTGTGGGTACGGCACGAAGATGGAGAGGGAGGAATGACGGTGGATATCAGGAAATTCATAATGGGTGTGGGCGCGATCGCTGAAATGACGAAAGTTTTCTATGACCATTATTTGCGCGTAGGATTCACGCCACCACAGGCTTTAGAGCTTGCAAGAAGCATGACGATCGCGGAATTACAGATTGCTGCATTCATGCCTAAAGACGCAACGGAGCACTACGCCGAATGAACGACAAGGAAGCTGAAGCTACGCTTGCTGACGCATGACCGCCATTTGGGCGGCAACCGACAGGGAAAGAGAGGCGAGGATGATTGCTAGGATTTAAGCGGTGCCATGATTGCGGAAAACTGATAGCGCCGTGGCAAATGCGAGGGACGCTCTTTGAGAAGGACGGCAAAACCAGCGTGTATCATTGGGGCGAAAAAGAACCAAAGCATACGATGTGTTATCCATGCACCCGGATTAGGTTCCGGCAGGAGCGCGGCCCGCGGATAAGAAAGTTGTGAACCGCCGTTTGTGCGATCACACGAAATCAAGAAATAGGGGATTGAAATGAAAACGATATATGTTAGGGTTTCCGACAAGTTGCTTGATGAGCTTATCGTGAAGTTTAAGGACGCAGACCCAATTGAGACGCCTAACGCATTTGGATTGCTTCTTGCGCTTCATGAGGTGAAGCGTTTACGGGAAACCGGCTTCATACCGCAGGAAGTGGACGCGCTGAAAGCAGAACGGGACAACCTTCGAGCTGCACTTGATGAACTTGCCGACACGGATAAGGCAGCGGCATTCTGCAAGAAGGTTTTGAGCGGCGCGACAGATGGATTGACCGTATATAAACACAGCTTACATGAAGCGGTTGCCGACCGCGACCGCTGGAAGGCCCGCGCTGAGGCGTTGGAACGGACGCTAAGAAAAACAGCCGGCACGGAGCCAGACATATGCTGTACTTGCGCCCATGAAGACATCCAGCGGTGCGTCCTGGCCGATCAGAAATACACCGACGCATACCAAAGAAGCAGTTACTTTCACAAGGCGATTGGAATGCTCCGGGATGGTGCTGACGAATTACTGGTGATCTACGAGCTGGCCAGATTGCTCGAGGAAAGGATGCAAGAACCCGATGCATTCGGTAGACCGCATCACAGGACCGGAGATAAATACCTTGACGCTCCATCCGGTACGATGGTTCCATGAAATACGGACGATGTTTCCTGTGCGGTAAATGGGGCTGGCTCGAAGAACATCACATATTCGGAGGCGCGAACCGCAAGAAGTCGGAGAAGCACGGGCTGAAAGTGGGGCTCTGCGGCATCGAATGTCACCGGGAGGGGCCGATGGCGGCGCACAGATGCGCGGAGACAGCGCAGAAGCTCCACGAATACGGACAGCGGAAGTACATGAGGGAGTATAACGCCACCGTGGACGAATTTCGCTCCCTGTTTGGCAAGAACTACCTGGACGAGCCTTATGAGCTAGGAGGAATAGCGATGATAGAACAAGCGCGGGGGCTGTTGGATGAACTGCACAGCTCCGGCAGGTTGGAGTATAACGAGTATACCTTTCTTTGGGACGCGCTCAATGAAGCGGTACAACAAATAAAGGAGGCTGAGGCGGGGTGAAGCCAATATATGAACCGGCCGGTCGCGCCCGGGAGTACAGCGAGGACGGGGACAGCAACCTGGCGCTGAATATCTACGACGGCTGCCCTCACGGCTGCCTATACTGCTACGTTCCCCTGGTGCTCAAATGCGACCGCGCCCAATTCCACGCCCATTGCGAACCTCGCCCCGGGATCGTGGAGGCTACTCGCAAGCAGCTTGAAAAGGGCGTGCTGATTTCACGGCGAAAGATGGTTAATGTGAGTACATGGGAAACAGATATAGTCAAAAGCACAATCCAGCTGACCGGCAAGAGCGTATTCCTGTGCTTCACCTGCGACCCTTTCCCGGCCGACGTTTCACATGAGCCTACATATCAGATTATTGAGTTGCTAAAATCGTATGGCAACAGCGTCCAGATATTGACGAAAAACTACCCCGACGACATTGACAGGATTTGTACCCTGCTGGATGAAAATGACCGTTATGGTGTCTCTTTCATCAAAGACACAAGAGAGAGAACGGTATATGAGCCTAATGCCCCGGACTACACTGAACGCTGCGCGAGACAAACCCTCATCAAAGAAGTAACCGGCTGTAAAACCTTTATGTCCTGTGAGCCGGTGGTCGATACAAAATCCGTATATGAGGCAATAACATGGTTGAGCGGGATTGACCAATTCCGTATAGGCAAGCTCAATTATGAGTGGCTTTTGCCTCCCGATCTAAGGCCGGATATAGAGTGGGGCGCCTTTGGCCGTGAGGCTGAGAGGCTTTGTAAAGAATATGGGAGGGGGTATCTGATTAAAGAAGATTTGCGCCGGGAGATGGATTCTACAAATATCAAATAAGAGGAAAGGTTGAATTTAATATGGAATTTAAGCAGTTTAAAACGGCCGTAGCGAAACAGTTTCAAAGTATGAGGGTGCAGGACACGCCGATGTTCTTTACCAAAGCCGATAAGGACGCTATGTGGAATACATACCTTGACAGCTTCCCCGAGGGGACAAACCCTGTATACCGTGAGCGGCGTGAGTATGATTGCAGCGCGTGCCGCCAGTTTATCCGGGCCGTTGGGAATGTGGTGGTCGTAAAGAATAACGAGCTTGTCAGCATTTGGGATATCGCGGTCGATGAACCTGCGTTTCAGATCGTGGCCGATGCAATGTCCAGATTGGTAAAGGCAAACCTTATTGAAAATATCTTTCTCAGCACCGAACCGACTGCCGGCGTGGATAAAAACTATGAGCAGTTGACAGAGGGGGTACAGGCTTGGGAACACTTCTATGTCAGGCTTCCTCACAGTGTGATTGTGCGGGGAGAGCAAAAAGGTACGATGCAATCCGAGGCCAGGGCGAACAAAGAGGTATTGCTCCGCAGCCTGCAGGAGCTGACCGATGATGCTGTTGAAACGGTACTCGATCTTATTGCTCAAAATTCCTTGTACCGCGGAGAAGAACACAAAGGCGTCGTCCAACGGTTCAAAGAGGTAAAGCAGAAGTTCCGCGAAATCAACGCCGAGGATCAGGCTGATAATTTTGCATGGGTGCAAAGCGTGGCTCTGGCCGGACCCGTGGCAAAAATCCGCAATACGTCAATCGGCACATTATTAGTTGACCTGTCTATCGGCACCGATCTTGAAGAGGCAGTAAGAAAATATGAGGCGGTTGTCGCCCCCGCCAACTACAAAAGGCCGACAGCTCTTGTTACTCAGGCCATGGTTGAAAAAGCACGCGAAAAGGTTGAGGTGCTTGGCCTGATATCCGCTCTTGGCCGGCGCTATGCGCAAATGTCCGACATCTGCGTAAACGACATTCTGTATGTCGATAGGGATTCCAAGAAGAATCTCGGGGGCGATGTGTTTGACGATATTGCCGCTTCAGTACCAGACAAGCGCGGAAAAGGCAGCTATGACAAGGTTGAGGAAGTCCCGATTGAGAAGTTCCTAAAAGACGTAATGCCTACGGCAACCTCTTTTGAGGTCATGGTAGAAAATCCGCATACCAAAAACCTGTTCAGCCTTGTTGCGCCGACTGACCCTACGGCTGGGTTGCTTTTCAAGTGGGGTAACAACTTTAGCTGGGCGTATAACGGCGATATGGCTGATTCCATCAAGGAAAAGGTCAAAGCTTCCGGAGGCAATGTAACAGGCGACCTTTGTTGCCGTCTGGCTTGGTATAACTTCGATGATCTTGACCTGCACATGGTGGAGCCGACTGGCGAGCATATTTATTACGGCAACAAGGTTGCTTGTGGTACTGGTGGCCAGCTTGACGTCGATATGAATGCTGGTGGCACTCGTTCCCGTGAACCGATAGAGAATATCTTCTACGGCAGCAAAGCGAGGATGAAGGAGGGCATATATCTTCTTTATGTAAACCAATATAATCAGCGTGAATCAAAAGACGTTGGTTTTGAGATCGAAATCGACTTCATGGGCGATATCCTGCATTTCGCGTATGACAAGGTGGTTAAGGGCAGCGTGACCGTGGCGACGTTTGAGTACAGCCACAAGGATGGCATCAAGATTATTGAATCACTTCCATCATCGTCCGTGACAAAGGAAGTATGGGGTCTCCAAACCAATAAGTTCCACAAGGTCAACCTGGTCATGTTGTCCCCGAACCATTGGGAAAGCTCCGGCACCGGCGTGGGTAATAAACACTATTTCTTTGTGCTGGAAGGTTGCCTGAATCCCGACAGCGCGCGCGGCTTCTTCAATGAATTCCTCAGTGAAAAGCTGAACGAGCACCGCAAGGTCTTTGAGATTATCGGTGGCAAAATGAAAACCGAGCCGTCTAACAATCAACTAAGCGGCTTGGGGTTTTCGAGCACGGTGCGGAATCATGTGCTATGCCGCGTGACCGGCGCGTTTAACCGGGTTATAAAAATAGTATTCTAAAAAATGAATTAAAGGAGAAAAAAACAATGGCAAACTTTGAGAAAGCAGCAAGGATGAAACTGAGGTTTGACACGGCGAAAGGGCAGTTGTCCGTAGAGGAATTGTGGGATCTTCCCCTCGAATCCGAAAGGGGGGTAAGTCTCGACGGCCTGGCCGTTGCTTTGCATCAGAAAATCAAAAACGGCGCTGAGGTCTCCTTTGTCCGCAAGGATTCCGCCAAATCCGTCGAGTACGAAGTAGCACAACTCAAGTTTGATATTGTCAAGCACATCATCGACGTGCGTGTGGCTGAAAACGAGGCGGCTGCAAGAAGCCGGGCCAATCGTGCGCAGAAGCAAAAAATCATGGAGCTTATCGCCCAGAAGCAGGACGAGAGCCTTGCCGGGAAATCTGTTGAGGAACTCATGGCTATGGTCGAGCAGCTTGACGGGTGACGATGGAAAAAGCGCAGACATAAAAACCACCGCGAAAATGCCTAAAGGAGGTAAAGAAGATGAGGTATGTTGATGAAGATGGTGACCGCAAAGCATTACAGGCGACTGGAAACCAGTTAGATGAACTCATCAAAATATCCAGAGAACGGAAGCTCTCTGATGAGGAAAATCAGTTATATCACATACTGGTAGAAAGAGAATGCTCCCTGCGTTGCAAACTGGGACGAAGATAAAGAAAAGCCGCCCTCCCTTGCGGGAAGACAGCCCTCTCACCAAGGATGATTATACCACAGGGGAGGCGGCAAGTCAAATGTTGAGAGAACCAATGACAAGACGTCGAATAGAACAATACAGCAAGCTCCGGTCTGAAATCGTCATGCTGGAGGGTCAGATTCTGTCTGCACAATTATTTGGAGATGAATATGTAAGTGATGTTGTTCAGAATTCTCAACGCACCCTAGTCATTAAAGGGTATGGTTCCCGCGCCATCCCCCGGCTTTGTGAAAGAAAAGCAAAATATGAGGCAGAATGCGATGCCGTTGAGCATTTTATTGAATCGCTTGATGATAGCGTTATGCGCCAACTCCTTACACGTCGCTACATCGAAGCCAGAAGCCTAAAAGAAACCGCCGATCTCGTTGGATACAGTCAAGTACAGGCCGGACGCTTAATAAAGGATTTTTTTGAAAAGATGATAGCAAATGATATGTGATGATATTGAATGATCGTTTTTCCGTGTGTTATTATTAACCTGTAAAATCCTGTATACGCGAAAACCGCCTGAGCGTGAATGTACGCAAGGGCGGTTTTACTTTTGAGGAAAGGAGGCGTCCAGGCTTCGCGTTTACTCCTTTGCGCGAAGTCTTGCACCGGGCCGACTGTACGCCAGCAGACGGCAGCGGGCGAAAGTTAAAGGAGGAAATCATTGTGTTTGCAAAGATCAAAGACAAGTTTGTCAACCGCCCGTCGCTCTACTACTCCATGTCGATCGCGGCGACTTGGGCAGGCGTAGGCTCCCTCATGGTCGGCATCCAAATGGCCCAGGAGTTCGGCATTATCCCCTTTCTGCTGTGGGCGTTCGGGAATACGCTGGCCTGTATCGTGTTCGGTCTGCTGGCGCCAAGGATTCCCAAGCTGCGGGAAGTGTTCCGGAGCAAGCCCATGCACTTTATCGTGGGGATCATGTGCGTTTTTCAGGTGTGGATCAACATGAACGGCATCCAGTCCGTTTTCGTGGATACACCATTGACAGGGCGCTTCGGTATGATGCTGGCCTACGCGGTGGCCGTTGTGTTCCTGCTCCTGCTGTTGAGGTTCGGCATGATCCGCAACGTCCTCACCGATCACGCAAGCTGGATCAGCGTCTATGCCGTCGCCCTGCTTCTCACGGTATTCGCAATAATCTACTCCCGGGGAAACATGAACACGTTGTCCTGGGGCTTTGACAACATCGGCGCCGGCATGGAAAAATGCCTGCTCCTGCTGCCGGGTGCGTTCCTGTACCCGTATTTCTTTGAGATAATGGACTACAACGACGGGAACGCGGACGGGGCACAAAAGGTCAATATCCAGCGCGCTTTCATCAACGGCGGCCTGCTGTTCGGCGCGTACCTGATATTTACTTTCCTTTTGGCGTGGACAAACTTTAGTCCTGTGCTGAACATCATCAAAGCGTTTCTGATAACGCTGGTGGCGGTCTCCACAGTATCATCATTCCTGTACAGCATCTACATTACGTTCGGTCGCAGGCTGGGCCTCATCGTCAATATCGCGGCGGTGGCGCTGTGGCAGCTCCTGATCCCCATGGGGGTGCTTGGCGTCTGGACACTTATGAGCACCATCCGAATCTACATCGTCTTTGGCGCGATTGCCTTTGCGCTCGTCTGGAACCTCTTGGAGAAGAGGAAAGCGGTGAGGGCATGACCCGCGTCATAGGACGAAAGCAAAGCACCGAGAACGGCCTTTGGATCGACGCCATGAATCGTATAGAAGAACTGGTTACAAGGGCTGAATTGGACGTTGCAACCGCGCAGGCGCTCAAAGAGATAAAGGCTAATACCAAGGGGAAGCGGTGCGCCTACGGATGGAGCGGCGGCAAGGACAGTATAGTGATCGGCCATATGTGCCGGCAGCTTGGAATAACCGGCTGCGTATTCGGCCATACGGATCTGGAATACCCGGCGTTCCTCACATGGTGCCTGGCGAACCTCCCGGAGGACTGCGAGGTCATCAACACCGGGCAAAACCTTGACTGGCTGGCGAAGCACCCCGAAATGATTTTCCCGCAAAACTCTACCCTTATCTCCCGCTGGTTTGGCATTGTGCAGCGCACGGCCATCCAGCGGTATTTTTCTACCCATACCCTGGACGTGATCGTTGTCGGCCACAGAAAAGCGGATGGAAATTTCGTCGGCAAGGGCAGCAACGTCCTCACCAACGGCGCCGGCGTGACGCGGTATTCTCCCCTGGCTGATTGGCCGCACGAGCTTGTGCTTGCATACATCCATTACCACAAGCTTTCCATGCCGCCGATCTACGGCTGGAAAAACGGATACAAGTGCGGCACGCACCCCTGGCCCTCCCGCATGGGTATGAAGTCCGTGGACCAGGGCTGGACAGAAGTTTACGAGATCGACCCCGCCATCGTCACTGGCGCAGCGGTGAAGATTGAAAGCGCGGCCCGCTTCCTCGAGGGGGTGGGCGTGTGAAAATCGTAAGGAAAAAGATCGACGAGCTCCAGCGGCCCGAAAAGAACCTGCGGCTGCACACGGAGAAGCAGCTCATTGAATTTGAGCGGTCGATCAAGATGTTCGGGCAAATCCGCCCGATCGTTATTGACGAGCACAACATCATGCTGGCGGGGAACGGACTCTATGAAACCCTGCTGCGGCTGGGCCACACGGAGGCCGACTGCTATGTGGTTGAGGGGCTGAACGAACAGCAGAAGAAAAAGCTCATGCTGTCGGACAACCGCATATTCGACCTGGGCGTGGACGATCTGGCGACCTTTGACAGCTTTATCCTTGACCTGAAGAACGACCTTGACGTACCCGGATACGACGAGGAAATGCTGCGCTCCCTTGTGATGGACGCGGCTGAGGCCGTTGACCTGCTTACCAGCTACGGAACCGTCCCCCCGGAGAGGGTGGACGAAATCCGGGAGACGGAGGAACGGTACAAGACCCGGGAGGAGGCCGACGCCCGGAACGCTCAACTCCGGGAGGCCGCCGGCGTCGGGGAAGCGTACAAAGCGGAGGTCGCTGAGCAGAAATATCTCCTTTGCCCGAAGTGCAACGAGAAAATCTGGTTGTAAGGGGTGTAGATATGGCTGTGAAGCGAATCAAGTCCGACATGGACGTCGTGACCGCCGCGAAAATCCGCATCAAGAACGTGTTCTCCAACGGCGTCAAGGTATACATGTCCTTTTCCGGCGGCAAGGACTCCCTTTGTATGGCCGACATAGTTCTCAAACTGATTAAGGCCGGGGAGATCGACCCCAAGCTCCTGGTGGTTATCTTCATTGACGAGGAGGCCATATACGACAGCATAGAGAAGAAAGTTGTAGAGTGGCGCAAGAAATTTATCATGGCCAGCGCTACTTTCCAGTGGTGGTGTATCGAGGTCAAGCACTTTTCGGCCTACAATCAGCTTACCTCGGACGAAAGCTATACATGCTGGGACCACACCAAGGAGGGCGTTTGGGTGCGCCGGCCGCCGCCCTACGCAATCCGCAACCATCCCCAGCTCAAGCCGGGGATCGACAACTACCAATCGTTCCTGCCAAAGATCACGATGGACGGCATAATGATATGCGGCGTCCGGGCCTCCGAAAGCGTCCAGCGCCTCCAATACATGGCCGCGCTGAACATGGGGGCAGCCAATAGCATCACAAACAAGAACACGGTATACCCCATCTACGACTGGAAGTGCACAGACGTTTGGCTATACCTCCGCGAAAACCAAGTGGATATCCCGGAGGTATATGTCTGGATGTATCAGGCAGGCGTCAGGCGGAATATGCTCCGCGTGTCGCAGCTCTTTTCGGTCGATTGCGTTTCTTCACTGCTCCATATTGCGGAGTTTGAGCCCGGCCTATGGGACCGCATCCTCAAACGAGAGCCTAACGCTTATCTTGCGCTCCTGTACTGGGACAGCGAGCTCTACCGCCGAAGCTCCAGGCAACGCCGGGACACGGAGGAAAAGAAGGACTACAAAGCCCTGGTGCGGAAAATGCTCTTTGAGGAGCCGGACAGATATTTTACCACCGACCTCACAAGGCATGTCGCCGCCCAATACCGAAAGCAGTATATTCGGATTGACGGCATGGCAGAGCCGCGCATATATCGGAAAATGTATGACGCGCTCGTGGCCGGCGACCCCAAGCTGCGGACCATGCGCGCGATCAGCGTTGATGTGGCGTCCAGATACGCCGAGTATGCCAAGAAGTTTCGCCGCCCGGAAGGGGGTGAAAACAATGCCTGATATGGATTTGTTCGCACCTCTTAGCACGTTGGAATGGGTTGACCGCAGTCGTGTAATTCCCAATAATTACAATCCCAATAAGGTACCTGTGGAAAATTTAAGGTTGCTTACACAATCTATTTTCAAAAACGGCTGGACGCAGCCAATTGTCGTGCGCCCGGATATGACCATCATTGACGGGTTTCACCGATGGACGATAGCTGGGCCGGACTGGACGTACATCCCGGAGGACTATGACGCTACCATTCATCAGCTTTTGGGTGGGAAAGTGCCAGTGGTACAGGTGAAGCATGAGGACGAGGCCGGGAACATCTACGGTACAGTCACCCACAACCGTGCCCGCGGCACGCATCTGCTGGAGCCGATGAAAGCAATAGTAAAGCGGCTTATCGACGACGGGAAGTCGGTCAACGAAATCTCGAAGCAGCTCGGCATGAAACCCGAGGAGGTATTCAGGCTTTCCGACTTCTCCAAAGAGGACTTCCTTGATCTCATGACGCGGGACCACAAACGGTACAGCGCAGCGGAAATGCTCACCAAGATTTAACGCATATGGAACCAGGACAGGAAACCGCCTCCGGCTACCCGGGGGCGGTTGTCGTCATTCATGACACGAACAGCGGAAGAAAGCGAAGCACGGCAAATAAACAATACACGCCGCAGGGCGGTATTTTTTTTGAAAAGCGAGTTGAGAAAAGCGGTGGTGAGACAATGCCACGGATACGCAGCCCGGAGCGGGATCAGGCAAAGGATATCTACATCAAGCACAAGGGCGAGATCCAATTAACCGATATTGCCGCCCAGCTTAACCTTTCGGAAGGAACGGTAAGGGGTTGGAAAGCAAAGGATAACTGGGACGCTGCGTTAAACGGAACGCTCCAAACCGCTCCAAAAAAAAATAAGAAGCGCTCCAAAAAAAATACGGAACGTTCCAAACATATAGAGAAAAAGCATACCTCTAAAGTTCCGGGAGAAAATCCGGGCAGAGGGGCGTCGGCAGATGGGGAATCAGAAACCAACACGCAGTCGCCTAATGCGCGTCCCGGCAATCGAAATGCGGTAGGCAACAGAGGCGGCCCGGGCGGTCCCATACGGAACAAGCATGCCTTGCGGTCCGGGGAGTATGAATCTATCTTCTTTACCGCCGACATCATGGACGAGGAAGAACGTGCCCTGCTGGACGCGGACTACGACAAATATGTGCAGCAATATCTCCTGATTGATACCTTGACCATAAGGGAGAAGCGCATCCTCCAACGCATTAAGTCGGTTAAAGAGGCGGCGGCAAAGACGGGCATGGTGCCTGACAGCGCGACCATCATAAAGGGTAAAGAAAAGACGAGCTACACCAACCGGGATAAGGACGGGAAGGAAAAGCCCGGTACCGATATGAACACCACCCGGGATAATTCCTCGGTTGTTTCAAAATCGGCAATCAAGAGGATCATGGAATTAGAGGACGCGCTCACCAGAGTGCAGGCGCGGAAGCAAGCGGCAATCGTGCATCTCCATCGTATGGAAATGGACGATGAACGCCTTATGCTGGATCATTCCAAACTGGAAATCTATAAGCAACGTATCAGCGGCAAGATAGACCTCGATGATCTGATAGGCGACGACGACCTGGAGGATGATCTATAGGAGCGCGTGTGTGCCGTTGCAACCGTCCTGCCCGACGCGGCGCAGGGTGTGCCAGGGTAGCAACCCCGTGCGGTACGCCACGCGATACCGAGGCTTCCAGGGGCTTAGCAAGGGACAGGCCATGGAAGCACCGCCGAGCCCATGGCAGAGGGGCCACCCGGCGGTAGGTTCTTTCGACGATTCTCTTAGCTGCGGGTCCGCCGACCCCAGAATTTGCGCAGTTATCATCTTTTTTTTACCATTTCCAATTTGTCCGGGAGGCGTTTGGATTGTCTAATAAAGGCGCGATTTACAGCAGGAAAGTCATTGCCGAACTGCTGGGCCGCTCTGAAAAGAGGATAAAGCAGCTTACCGAGGAGGGTGTGCTTGAAGAGTATTCGCAGGGATATTACCGGCTGGCCCCGACCATCAAGGCATTTGTGAAATACCTTGACGGTTTTATCTCCGACGACGATCAGGCGTCGAACTACAACACGGAAAAGGCAAAGCTTACCAAGGTGAAGCGTGAGGACGCCGAGCTCAATCTGAAGCGCAAAAGGAATGAGCTGCACAGATCGGTCGACGTTGAGTTTATCATGACGAATATGCTCATTGCCTTTAAATCTAAGCTGGAAGTGCTGCCCCATAAGGTTTTGCCAAGCATCGTAAACCTTCCGGACGGAAAGGACAAAGCGGAGAAAATCGTGGAGGTACTGAAAGGCGCTGTTGACGAGGCGCTGAACGAATTGTCCGGGTACGACCCGGAGTACTTCGACGAGGATAAATACCTGTCCGGTTTGGATGATACTATTTCCGACGAGGTGAACTGATGGAGCTTCAAAAAAACACCGTCAATCTGTTTAAGAGGATCTTCCAAAGGCTTACGCCTGCGGAGAATTTGACCGTAAGCGAATGGGCGGACAAGTATCGGCGGCTGCCGCCTGAAAGCAGCTCCGAGCCCGGCCAATGGAAAACATCACGGACGCCATACCTCAAAAAGCCGATGGACAGCATTTCAGACCCCAATGTCCGCAAGGTGGGGATGATGTTCTCGTCGCAGACCGGGAAGTCGGAAGTCATTCTGAACACGATGGGCAAATACTCGCACATCATCCCATCGCCTATCCTCATGGTACAACCCACGGTTGACGCAGGTCGCAGCTTTTCAAAAGAAAGGATCGCGCCAACGATAAGGGACACGCCCGTTTTACGCGCAATCATTGGCAGCGAAAAGACCCGCGACAGCAAGAATACTACCATGAAAAAGTTTTTCCCCGGGGGATACATCGCCATTGTTGGCGCCAACTCCCCCGTAGGCCTTGCTTCAAGGCCTATCAAAATACTGCTTGCGGACGAGATCGACCGCTGGCCCGAAAGCGCGAAGAAGGAGGGTGACCCCCTCACCATCGTTGAAAAGCGTACCACGACATACCCGTACAGCTACAAAATGGTGTACACCTCCACTCCTACCATCGACGGATTAAGCCGGATACAGCATGAGTATAATCAGGGAACGATGGAGAAGTGGAAACTGCCTTGTCCCGGTTGCGGCGCGTACCAGGAACTCAAATGGGCGAACATCGTTTTCCAGCGAACGGAGGACGGACGGCTTGACGAAAGCCAGGAAGTTTTATGCACTTGTACGGCCTGCGGCACACTTTTCAATGAAATGGAGTGGAAAAGCGGAGAAGGCGACTGGTTCCCCACAGTCGAGAACGAAAAGATTAAGAGTTTCCACCTCAGCGCGCTTGTAAGCCCGTGGAAGTCTTGGGCTTCCATTGTCGAGGATTTTTTATCTTCCAAGGACGACATCGAAATGCTCAAGGTGTGGACAAATACGGTTCTCGGAGAACCATGGATCGACGACGGCGAGACGGTTGATGCAAACGACCTGTTCAGGCGGCGTGAATACTACAACTGCGTTGTGCCGGAGGACGTTTTGGTTATCACGGCTGGCGTCGATGTGCAGGACGACAGGTTTGAAATGGAGATTGTCGGCTGGGGGATCAACAAGGTCAGTTGGGGCATCGAGTATAAAACCGTATACGGAAATACCGCCCTGCCTGAAACATGGGACTTGCTCGACCAGCAGCTCCTTCGGACATACACATGCGAGGACGGGACCGAGCTCCCGATCATGCGGGTGTGCATCGACAGCGGAGGTCACCGCACTACCGAGTGTTACCGCTTCTGCAAAGCGCGGGAGGCCCGGGGCGTATACGCCATCAAGGGTAAGGGCGGCACCGGCATGAATATCATTCATACATACTCGCGCACGAAAAAGGCCAAGAACCTCCTGTTTACCGTGGCCACGGACACGGCGAAAGCCACGCTGTTCACGCGGCTCGCCATTGCCGACGAGAAAAAGTCCGGCTATTGCCACTTCCCTATCGACGAGCAGGACATGCAGCGCGGATATGATGAAAAGTATTTCGAGGGCCTTACCTCCGAGATCAAGATAACCAAGATGGTCAAGGGCAGGCCGAAAGTGGAGTGGAAAGTCAAATCCGGCACCAGGAATGAGCCTTTAGATATACGTGTTTACAACATAGCCGCCATAGAAATCTTGAATCCGAATTTTGAGGAATTGAAAAAGCGCAAGGACGGCATATCGGCGCGGCGCAGGAAGAAACGCGGGACAATCAGCAAAGGGGTTGAGTTAGAATGAGCGGCGTAACCATCACCAGGCAGCAAGAGCTTGAACGCGCGCGGAAGATGCTGGATGGCTGGATTGAGGCGGAAAAAGCCCTCATGACAAGCCAGTCATACAAATTGGATACCAAGCAGGAATTAACGCGCGCCGATCTTCGGGCTGTCCGCGAAAGCATCAAGTATTGGACAGATGAAATTGACCGGCTCCAACGAAAGTCACGC
>Ga0153950_1000074_pt1 | contig 40986 bp, 23 predicted proteins | sample TSNJ034MetaG_FD_104737 | JGI IMG/M metagenome (GOLD analysis project Ga0153950, IMG submission 104737) | Attine ant fungus gardens microbial communities from New Jersey, USA - TSNJ034 MetaG | ecosystem: Host-associated > Fungi > Mycelium > Unclassified | place: USA: New Jersey, Wharton State...
GCTTTAGCGGCGGCCTGAGATAGTAATGCGGTGCTAAACTTTCGATGCCCCTTTAGGGGCTAAGCCAGTATTTGGCCCTTCTAGGGCCTGTGCATACCACCACTTCAGTGGTGGTTATGATTGATCAGACAACAGGCGCCTTGACGGTCTCCACAGCGCTCTTCTTGGAGAAAACTCCCATGAAAAATTCGCGGGTCGCGCAGTATTTGTCCACGAACGTAACCACAAAGCCTTCCTTGTAGCGGGGGGGCACAGGGGTCACAAGCCACATGTGTTTGCGGATGATGTCCTCCTCCACCTCGTTCAGGATGGTGAGCTTTCGCGCGTTGTCCAGCGCAATCCTGGGGTGGTTCGTCGCGTGGTTCTTCGCTTCCTCTCCGCCGTTGCGCCAGTCGTACAGAAACAGGTCGTGCAGCAAGCCGCCACGGGCGGTGGAGCGGGCGTCCCAGCCGAACAGCTTCGCGATAAAAAAGCTGCAATAGGCAACGTCCATCGAGTGCTTGAGCCGGGTAAAGCAGTAGTGCTGGATGTAGTCGTCCAGCTGCCGGACGTCCTCGTGCTCTAAAAGGTCATTTATGTGCAAATAGAATTCCGCCAAAGCGCGGGTTTTGTAGCTGCGGTATTTTTTCACAAAAGAAAAGGCCATCAATCAGTTCCCCTGCCTTCAAAATCAAATTATGTGCAGTTTCCATGCTATTATAACAGCATCCGAAGCGAATGTACAGTGCTTTTTTCAAAAAAATTTGCTTGGTATAACATTGGCGTGTAATTTGATTAGTAATTCAGTATAAACCACAGTAAAGTACAAATTATAAATACACGCGAAAAGGAGTGTTGATGTTGAAGCAAATCGTGCCTGAAATATATATCAGAGACTGTGCCAAGGCTCTGATTTTTTATAAAGATACCTTTGGAGGCGAAATCAAAAACCTGCAAATGTCTGACAACATGGAGATGTTCAAGCGGATGAAAGGCAAGGTTGTGCACGCGGAGCTGCACGTGAACAACCGGTGCATTTTTTATTTTGTGGATGTGCTCGACAAAAAAAGAGCCAATGTGGGCAATGTGACGCTGGTGCTGCACATGCAGACCAAGCAGCGCATGCAGCAGGTGTACGACGCCCTGAGGGAGGGCGGCGTGGTCGGCATGGAGCTGCAAAAAACCTATTGGGGCGAGTACCACGCCATAGTCACCGACCGCTTTGGCGCGCCCTGGGCGCTGAACTTCACCCCCAAGAAAAAGGCGCCCGACTCCCCCGACCAATAATATGCGATCCGGGTCCAATGCGTGCGGGAACGCGGGGTCCTGCCGGTCAGGCAGCGGCCCCGCGCTTTTGTTTTTTTATGTCTCCCGATTCGATGTCAGGGCAGCCTGGTACAAATCGCCCTTTTTCCAGCCAGTCTCCCTGGCGACCTCCTTGGCGGCCTGGGACACACCCGTGCCCTGCGCCTGCAGCGCACGCACCATCGCCACCGCTGTTTGAAAATCAGGACGCTCGTCCGCCCTGGGCGCGGCCCCCTCCACCACCAGCACGAACTCGCCCCGGGGCTTGTTTTCCGGCTGCGCGTAGTGCGCCGCCGCTTGGGACAGCGTTGTGCGCACCACCTCCTCGTGGAGCTTGGTCAGCTCCCGGGCCAGCGCGACACGGCGTTCCCCAAAGACCTGGTGCATGTCCCGCAGCGTGGCCGCCAGCTTGTGGGGCGCCTCGTAAAACACCAGGGTGCGCGGATCCTCCCTGAGCTGCTCCAGGTGGTCGAAGCGGCTCGTCCTCTTCACGCTCAGAAAGCCCTCGAAGCAAAAGCGGCCCGCGGCCAGGCCGGACAGCGCCACCGCCGCCACCAGCGCCGACGGGCCGGGCACCACCACGGTTTCCACGCCCTGCCGCGCGCACAGCTGTACCAAATGCTCGCCGGGATCCGAGATGCAGGGCATGCCTGCGTCGGTGACAACCGCGCAGCTCTGCCCGGATTTTATGCGCGCCGCGATCTTGTCGCCCATCTCCCGCAGGTTGTGCTCGTGGTAGCTCAGCATCGGCTTTTGAATGCCGAAGTGGCTGAGCAGCTTAAGTGTTACACGGGTGTCCTCCGCCGCGATGAAGTCCACCTGCTTCAGAGTTTCCACGGCCCTGGGGGACATATCTCCCAGGTTGCCGATAGGCGTTCCCACCAGATAAAGCCGCATGGGCTCACACCTTTCCATAGCCGGTGTACACCAGCTTCATCTCGGGCGATATTTCGCCGTTTTCCCGCAGAACCAGCGGCGGGTCCACCGTGAGGAACGGCTTCGCGCCCCGCTTGCCCTCCACCAGGAACAGCCATGGCGCGCCGCCCGCCCATTGCTGCACAAAGCGGATGCGCTTCGGCTCAATTTTTCGGCGGCGCATGGTCTCCAGCACATCCACCAGCCGCTCCGGCAGCTGGCACATGTAAAACCGCCCGCCAAAACGCAGCAACCGCGCGGCGCAGGCGCATACGTCGTCCAGCGTGCACAGGGTTTCGTGCCGCGCGATGCGGGCGCTTTCCCCGCCGCTGATCAGGCCGGTATCGGCGGCCTTGTAGGGCGGGTTGCAGGTGACAAGGTCCACGGTTCTGTGGCCGGGCAGCTCCTGCAGGCCGCAGAGGTCCGCGTGCACCGGCACAAGGCGCCGCTCCAGCCCGGACCAGGCAGCCGACATGCCCATCTGCCGCACCGCCTGCCGCTGCACATCCACCGCAAACGCCTTTTGGGGGGCGCGCTCCGGGTCCCGGAACCACAGAAAGGGCACAACGCCGCAGCCGCTGCATAGATCGCATACCACATCTTTCCTTTTGGGCGCGGCAAAGTAGGAAAGCAAAAAGCTGTCGGTGCCAAAGGTGTGGGCGTCGCTCACACAGATTTCCACACCGCCGCCAACCCGCTCGGTTTTATGGGCAAAGTCCAAACGCGGACCATCCTTTCGTTTCACACGAATTTGCATTTCAATATATTAACGGGTCTATTTTACACCACATCGCCCGCGAATGCAAACGGGTCTCCGGCTGTACACGCGTTCCCGTTCGTGGTATACTGTTGACATGAAGTTCTGATCCGGGAGGCAATTCCATATGAAGCTGAAAAAGATGCTTTTAATCTTTAACCCCATATCCGGCACCAAGGATTTTGTGCAATATCTGTACCCCGTTGTGGACAAATTTACCAAAAGCGGGTATCTGGTCACGGTCTATCCCACCCAGGAGAAGCTGGACGCATACAACAAGGTGCTTAAGCTGGCCCCCCGCTTCGATTGCCTGGTCTCCTCCGGCGGGGACGGCACCCTGAACGAGGTGGTGGACGCGCTGATGGCGCTGCCCAAAAAGCCGGTGTTCGGCTATATCCCCGCCGGCACCACCAATGACTTTGCCTACTCAATAGGAATCCCGGGAGACATTCTGCTCGCGGCGGAGGCGGTGTGCAGCGGGGAGCTGACCCCCATCGATATCGGCAGCTTTCAGAGCGAATACTTTACCTATGTGGCCGCTTTCGGCCTGTTTACCGATGTATCCTACGGCACATCCCAGAATCTGAAAAACATGCTGGGGCACGCCGCCTACATTCTGGAGGGTGTAAAGCGGCTTGCCAACATCAACTCCTACCGCTGCACCGTTATCTGCGACGAGGAGGAGATCAACGACGACCTCATCTTCGGTATGATCACCAACTCCCAGTCGGTGGGGGGCTTCACCCTGCCTATCGACACCGAGCGGCGCACCGGAGACGGCAAATTCGATGTGATATTGCTCAAGCGCATCAACAGCTTTTTGGAGCTGCAGCAGGTTATCGCCGCGTTGATGGGCGGCAAGCAATCGGACCGCTTCGTGTTGCGCGCGGCGCGGCATATCAGGGTCGTGAGCGAAACGCCCCTGGACTGGACGCTGGACGGGGAGTTCGGCGGCAGGCACTATGACACCGAAATTCTGGCGCATCGCCAGGCCATCAGCATCATGACCCCCAGGCAGCGTGACGACGCCCCGGCGGAATAGCTTGCCGCGTGACTGCACCCAACAGATACAACGGCGCTTGCGCCTCCACATCAGCCCTCCTCAACATACAAAGTGCTATAGACACGCTTATTAATCATATATTGTAATGTGAGCCTGGCGCGGCCCGCTGTTGCCCCTGCTTTTTTTCTCGATTTTTGCCGAAAATTCTCATTTTTCGTGTTGCTAAGACCTTCAAAATTTGTTATATTTTAATAGGCAAACTACTGTTGGGGGAACTCGATGAAAAAGCTGGCTGTTTTGATTTTGTGCCTTTTGCTTTGCGCGTGCGGCCCGGCCGCTTCCGATCAAAGCACCGCGCCATCCCGGGAGCCGGAGGATGCAGGCGCCTCCGAGCCGGTCTCCTCGGAGGACGGGGATGTTACTTTTGACCGGCTGCAGTACGGGCGCAGTTTTTTGTCCTCCCCCGGCCAAGCGCTTTACGACGAGCTTTACGCGGCTGCCATCGCCTTTGACACGGTCCCGCAGTTCCCGGTGCCGGCGGAGGTTTCCGACACGGAGCTCAAAAAGGTCCTGCAGTACCTGCAGGACGACAACCCGGAGCTCTACTGGCTGAACGCCGAGGAAATGCTCGCGCGGGCCTCCAGCGCCAGAGTGCTGCATTTTTACATGATCAACGACCTGACCGTGACCGACCTGCGCGGCCGGCAGCGCGAAATCGACAAGGAGGCCGACTGGATGCTGCGGGATGTGACCGGCGACGACCCCTTTTCGGTGGCGGTGTCGCTGCACGACCGCCTGGCAAAGCACCTTTCCTACAGCTCCAAAACCAACAAGGACGACATGTCCAACATCTACGGAGCGCTGGTGGGCTACACCGCCATCTGCGACGGCTACGCCAGAGCCCTGCAATATATGCTGCACCGTGTGGGCATCAACTGCATTTACATCACGGGGGTGAACCAGAAAGGCATTCCCCACGCCTGGAACGCCATTGAGCTCGACAGCGGCTGGTACTACGCCGACCTGACCCTGAACGACAAGGACCCGCTGCGCCACGACTACCTGTTTATGAGCGCCGAGGAGTCCATGCGCGAGCATGTGTGGACCACCGAGCAATACCCGGAGCTGCCGGAGAGCGGCGACCAGCGATACGATTACTACGTGCACGGCGGCTACGCCGTGGAAAATGGGGGCGCGGAACAGATCATCGCGGACCTGGCCGAGGCCTTTGCCACCCAGATTTGCGACCGGGTGGAGAAGCCCCAGAACCTTGCCGTGTTTCTGGAGGTCAAGGTTCCGGGCGATCACGAGGACTACATTCGCGTTAGGGAGATCATGATTCAGCACCTGTTCGACATCCTGGCCGAAATCGATGTGCTGCTGCTGCAGAAGCGCCCCGAGCTACAGGTGGGCGATCAGCAGTCCCTGACTGTCAATTTCAACGACTCCATGCAAATACTGATCTATTATCCCGTGGTATACGCCAGATAAAAATATGAATTGATAGGGGCTGCGCGGTATGAAAGACCTCCCGGGCAAATGCAAAGTGTGGATTTTGGTGCTCTGGGGGCGCATCCTGCGCATCGCGGGCATTTGCAGGGAAAACGTCCTGCGCTTTTTCGGGGTGAACAGTGCGCAGGGCGGGGACGATGCGTCACAGCCCGAACAGCCCGGCGAACCATCGCAGCAAGCAGACGCCCAGCCCGAATCCGACGCGGCCGCTCCGGACAGCACCCGGGGCGAGCCGCCGGCCGACAGCCCGGAGCAGGACCACCCGCCCGCGCAGCCGGAAAGCGGCAGCGCGTGGACCAGGGTGGCCGCGTATTTGCGCGGCGCGCTCCACAGGGCGCTGGAATTCTGCAAGCAGAACAGGACTGTGCCGGTTTCGGTCGCTGTTCTGGTGGTGCTGCTCGGCATCTCAATGGCGATGTCGCAGCCCGGCAGCCGGGAGGTCTCGGCTCCCGTGGTGGAAAAGGCCCTCTCTTTCGAACAGCCCACGGCGGACAGCGGCAGCTCGGTTCTGCTCAACGGCAAGGAAAGCATGACCGTGAAGCAGGTGGAGCAGGGCGTCACCATCAAGCCCAGCGCGGAGTTCATGGTCACCGCCATCTCCAAGGAGCGCTTTATGATCCGCCTGCTAAACCCCAAGGGGGTCAAATACACCATCTCCTACCGCGATTCCAAGGAGGAAAAGCCCATCTCGGTGGTGCTGGACAAAACGCCGCTGAGCGTAACCATGACCAGCCAAAACCAGAACACTTTTTCCATCAACGGTGAAATCGCGCTGTGCTTCTCCGAGAAGATCGACGAAAGCACGCTGCGCAGCTCGCTGAGCGTGTGGCCCGAATTCCCCTACACGCTGGAGGTGGAGGAGGAACGCGCCTGGATCAGGCCCTCTGAGCCGCTGAACTACGAAGCCGAATACACGGTGCTGATCAGCGGGAACATGAGCAGCTCCTCGGGGAGGCGCAAGCTCGCTCAGGACGAGAACCTCTACCTGAAGACCCAGCGCAAGAGCTTCAAGGTGGCGCTCACCAGCACCTCGGGCTCCATGATCCAATACGGCTTTCCCTACAAGATGGAGTTCACGGCGTCGGTGCGGGATTCAGTCGAAACGCCGATGATCGTGGAGCTATACAGCTTCCCCAGCATGGGGAAGTACAAGACCCAGTCCGAGGCTCTGGTCAACTACAGCGTGGACCTGGCGCCGCTGGAGCGCGAGGAGGTCTTTGCGCAGCGCCTGGAAAACGAGACCAACAAAATCGAGCTGCCGAACCTGAAAGTGGGCGGCTATGTGCTGCGCGCCACCGTGCAGGACCCTGGCTCGGAGGATCAATACGAATTCCGCCAGGCGTTCGCGGTATCGGACTTTTCGATCTACGGCCAGACCAGCGGCACCGAAACGCTGATCTGGGCAAATAGCAGCGCCACCGGGCAGCCGCTGACCGGCTACACTGTGGAGTTCCTTAAATCCCCCGGCGCCGACCCGCTGGCGGCTGCCGTGACCGACGCCGACGGCGTCGCGCTTCTGAACTACGTGGAACCCGACGACCACGCCCCCTACTACGACGGCTACCGCCGCGGGCCCAAGCGCATGATCTGCCTGCGCGACCAATCGGGCGAGATCGTGTACGTGGACAACACCAACATTCTGAACCGATACGGCTACTGGAGCCGGGACGACCGCTACTACTCTTTCTTCCAGACCGACCGGCCGCTTTACAAGCCCACTGACGAGATTCAGTTCTGGGGCTTTATCAAGCCGTACCAGCACAACGTGAACCCCATGCCCACCACCGCGCTGGTGACTATCGGCGAGGGCGGGCTCAACCAGTCTCTGGAGGTCACGATCGGGCCAAACGGCAGCTTCCAGGGCAAATTCGACCTGGAGGCCGCGCGCAGCAACAACTACATGATCTCGCTGAAGATCCTGGATCCCTACCAGCCCCAGCCGGCCGAGACCGAAAGCCAGGAGTCCTCCGGATCCTCTGAAGCCTCCAGCTCGTCGGAGAGCTCCTCCGAAGCCTCCGGAGAGGGCGCGGACGAGGAGGAGCAACTGGTGGAGCCTGTGTACATCGCGCTGGAAAACCAGTACATACAGGTCAAGGACTACAAAAAGCCCACCTTTGTCATCGAGTCGGAGGTCGACAAGACTCTCTACCTGCCGGATGAAGAGGTAAAGCTCACCATGCGGCCCACTTTCTACGACGGCACCCCCATGCCCCAGTACCCGCTGGAGCTCAAGGTGCGCGAGAGCTATTACGACAGCTACTCCTACACCGAAATGATCACCACCGACGACGAGGGTGTGGGCACCGCCTCTTTCCAGGCGTACATGCGGGACAAAAACGTGGTCAACAGCTGGCTGCCCACCACAAACCGCTACTCGGTGACCATCTCGGAGGACGGCGAGAACATCACCCACTACGGCGAGTACTCCTACCTGGCGGTGGACACCATGCTAATCGGCGAGCTGGTCAAGGAGGACGGCGGCAACGTGTCGCTGAGCGTGGAGACCGCCGCCACCAACCTGGACGCTTTCCGGTCCCAGGAGGAGCTGGAAAATGCCAACCTGCCCTACTGGAACAGCTACGACTACACCCGCGCGCAGTTTGAGCGGTTCCGCGGCGCGGCCAAGGACGTGGACGTGGAGGTGAAGCTCACTTACTCCTACTACGCCAAGGACGGCAAGCGCAAAAACGAGGACCGCACGCTCAACCTGAAGACCGAGGACGGCAAGGCCGAGGCCAAAAACCTGATCAACGTGCCCTTTGACTCCCAGCGCTACCTCTACGTGTCGGTGGAGCTGCGCTGCGCGGACAGCAAGGGCCGCCTTGTGATGGCCAACCAGTATTTCTACAACGGCTACGAGCACTTCGACGAGAAGAGCAAGCAACCCGCGTTCTCCCCGGGCTACAACTTCAAGCTGACCGACCAAAACGGCAACGACATGCTGGGGAACTACTACGCCTATCTGTCCTACAACGAGGCGTCCATGAACGACGGCGACACCATGAACTTCGAGCTTTTCTACCAGGATAAGCCCACGACCAACAGGGGCAAAATCTTGTACACGATCATCCAGGGCGAGATCATCCAGCGCGGCATCACCACCTCCAGCACGCTGCAATTCCGTCAGACCGCGCGGAACGCCAACAGCATCAATGTGGTGGCCACCTACTTCGACGGCGAGAATGTCTACCCGATCCGCAACACGATCGTGTCGCTGACAAAGACCAGTGTCACGCTCAACGTGGAGATCACACCGGACAAGGAAAGCTACCGGCCCGGCGAACAGGCCACCCTGTCGGTCAAGGTCACCGACCGGAATGGACGCGGCGTGGCCGGCACCACCTGTATCAGCGTGGTGGACGAGGCGATTTACGCGCTGCGCGAGCACTCCATCGACGTGCTGTACGACCTGTACAGGGACTTCTACTTCGACCACTACTACGTGATGAAGTACTCCACCGGCCATGGCGACTTTATCCACGAATACGGCTCGGACAGCGGCAAGGGCGCCGGTCCCGGTATGCAGTTCCTGGATTCGCTGCGCAAGAACTTCCGCGACACGGCCCTGTTCGAGCTCGTGCGCACCGACGCGAACGGCAACGGCACTATCACCTTTACCCTGCCGGACAACGTGACCTCCTGGCGCGTCACCGGTGTGTCCATCGGCGACAACCTCTACGCCGGCCAGAGCAAGAGCAATATCATCTCCACCATGCCTTTCTTTGTCTCGCCGGTGGTATCACAGAAGTACATAGCGGGCGACGACATCGCCGTGCTGGTGCAGGGCCACGGCATCGCGCTCGACAAGGACAGCCAGATCCACTACACCGTCAACATCAAGGGCGACGGCGTGGACGAAACCAAGGAGGAGGACGGCAAGGCCTACAGCTCCCGTCAGTTCAATTTCGGCAAGCTGTCCGAGGGAGAGTACACGCTGACCGTGACCGCCCAGTTCTCGAATTACCGCGATACGGTGGAGATTCCGCTGGCCATTGTGAGCAGCAACCTGGAGCTGGTCATCAACAAAACCCTGGACCTGTCCCAGCCGCTGGACCTGAAAGCCATGCGCTACCCCGTGACGCTCACGTTCTACGACAAGGAGCACGAGGCGTACTACAGCAGCGTCAGCTCGCTGCTGCACCACTACTGCATGCAGGCCAGCCAGCGCATGTCCCGCTTCGTGGCCAAGCGCGCCCTCACCCAGCACATGGACCCGTCGGCGATTCCGCAGTACATCCGCGCGGGCAATGACAGCGCGGGCGACATGCAGAACTACGACGGCGGAATCGGCTACTACCCGGGCGACGAATCCGACCCGTTTATCACGCTCAAGGTGCTGATCGTGGCCAAGGACCAGTTTAATCTGGACACCATGAGCGAGTACTTCCAGAAGCTCATCGACAAGAACAAGAGCCCCGAGGAGGTGGCCGCGGGTCACCTGGGCCTGGCGGTGATCGGCAAGCCCATCAAGGGCGACCTGCTGGTACAGCTGGAGAAAGCCCGGGACGTGGTCCCGCGCATCTACTACATCGCGGCGCTTGCCTATATCGGCGAAACCGAGACAGCCCAGGCCCAGTACAAGATGCACGTCACCCCCCATATGACGGGGAGCCCCGCCGGAGGCAGCTACTACAACGCCGGTGTGACCGTGACCGACAAGGATCAGGTTACCAACGAAAGGGCTACGGCCGCCGCGTGGATCGCGGCGGCGGTGCTGGGCCACGAGGACGCCGACGCGATCTCGCTCTACTTTGCCCAGAACCGCTGGCGCATCAGCACGCTGTTCGAGTGCATGATCTACGTGACCCACTACAACAAGGAGGTCATGCCCAGCGCTTTCAGCTACTCAGCGAACGGCCGGACTGTAAACGTGGACCTTGGGGTGGGGGGCAGACACACTGTCTCTTTCAGCAAGAGCGAGTTCGAGAGCCTGCGGATGGTCGATGTGCCGGAGAATATCACGGCCAACGCCTACTTTATCGGCGAGCCCTCCGAGGTGGATATCCAGCCCTCCGAGGAGCTGACCATCACGCGGACCATCACCCCAGTGGAAAACAATCGCTACCGGATCGACCTGACTATCGACTTCACCGACGACGCGCCCACCGGCTATTACGACATCAGCGAGTGGGTGCCCTCCAACATGCGGCTCTACTCGGTGGATAAGGCAAACCGCAACAAGGGCGAGTACTGGTGGTACAGCCACACCACCGAGGGCCAAAAAATCTACTTCAAGGTCAGCCGCCACACCGACACCAGGCAGATCCGCCTGCAGTACACGGCGCAGAAGACCTACGACGCCGAGGCGGTGGTGGACAGCGCCTATATCATCCACGGCGACACCGGCATCAACGCGGTGACCGAGCGCACCACCATCAAATAAAAGAGAGAAGACGGTCCCGGCTTTCGCCAGGCCCGTCTTCTCTCTTTTTCGGAAAGGCTTTTCCAAGGTCTTTTATCGGCCGCCTATTCCAGCGCCGCCGCATAAACAAAGTAAGTTGTAATCCCCTCGTTGTAAGCGGAGCTGGACAGGCTCAGCCCCAGCTTTTCCGGGGAGCTGGAATGGTCCAGCATATACATTGCGGCGTCCTTGCTCCGCGCCGTGGCGAGCAGCGCCGTCAGCGCCTGGGGGGAGTCCACATTGCTGTCTGAAAAGCCCGCTATGCGCGCAAGGTCGAATTCCTCCACGGCGCGGGCGGTCTCCTCGTCCCGCAGGGCCGCCTCCCGCGGCATTAGATAGTGGGAGCAGTCGGCCGAGGCCACCAGCAGAATTCCCCCGTCCGCGCAGAGCGCCTCCAGCTCCCCGCACACCTCGTCCAGCCTTTTGGCCGACAGCTTGTTGGAAAGCAGCACCACCGCCACCTTGGCCTCGGGCAGATAGTGGCGCACAAACGGAATCAGGCCCGCCGCCCCGTGGTCGTACTCCACGGCGTCCGGGTTATTCTCAGCCGCGATCACATTGTTTTGAAGCAGTGCTTCGGCGATGCGCCGGTCGGTTTCCACCGGGCCAAACGGGGTGCTCCAGCCGGCGGTGGCGGTCACCACATCGCTGCCGCAACGCGCCGGGAAATGGGAGGGCGATACCAAGAGCACCGTCTCCACCCGCTGCTCCCGCCGGGCGGCCAGCCGGAAAAAGCCCGCGATCATATCCGAGGCCAGCAGGTGGTGAGGCACCATGCCCGCCACAAGCGGATGCTCCAGCGCGTAGTCCCGCGGCGCCGAAATCCCGCCCTGCACCTGTTCCCGCTCGTAGTAGAGGCAGCGCATGCGCGCAGGCAGGGGCTCTGTGCCGCTTTGCGCGGGCGCGGGCCCCCGCGCATCGGGGGGCCGCGCCGCCCCGCAGGCGCAGAGCAGCAGCGCCAACCCAAGACCGGACACAAGCGCCCGTTTACTCCACATGAACCGTGCCGCGCTCGCTGGCGCCCCAGGTATCCGCCGAGCTGCTGCTGATATAGGCGCTTTCCACCACATAGTCGCCCGGCGTGGAGATACGCGCGTAATAGGTGACCGAATTCAGGTATCCGGGCGCGATGGCAGCGCCGTACAGCACAAAGTGCAGCCGCTGCCCCTGTCTGCTGTCCAGATACCAGCCCCGGCTGTAATCCTCGAACTGATAGCGCTCAAACCGCATGCCCGAGGGGATGTAATCGTCCAGCACCATTACGGCGTCGCCCACCTGGGCGTTGAGCCAGGTGAAGTCGGGGGTCAGCGTCACTTTCACCAGCCCGCCCGGCGCAAAGCCGCCTCCCACGGGCTCGATCTTCTTGGTCAGGCCCACCAGCCTTTTGGATTCGTCCGCCGCCTCGTCTGGAGCGGCCGCGTAGTACACATCGGCATACACCTCGCCGGAAAGTACCTTGAACTGCGCTTTCTCAAGCTGCTCCTTGTTGAATGTGATGGATTTCATATCGTTGTCCAGGGTCACGGTTTCGGTTTTGCCGTCCTTTACATAGCTAAAGGACGCCTTGGCCCCGCCGGAGGGCTGCATCTCGGTCAGGTAGTATATCTGCTCGAACAGATAGAGCTCGTACCCGGTTCCGATCTCGGCCAGGTAACGCACCAATCCCTCTGCCTCGGGGGCTTTCAGCATGGTGGCCAGCATGGACGCCGCCGCCGTGCATTCGTCGTTGGAGCGCCGGCTGTCGTTGTAGGCCACCCGCACCGCCTTGTCGCCCGCAAAGCCGGTGATCTCCGCCACGTGGGGCGTCACGAGCTCGTCGTAGCAGGCCTGGGCGCCCTCCCTGTCCCCGGTGATGGCCATGGCCATGGCAATGTACATTTTGTCCACGAAGTCCAACGAGCCGTCCGACTTCATTAGAGCGGAAAGGTCCTGCTCCACGCCGTCCCCGGCCAGCGCCTGCGCCAGATAAATGGAGGATTTCGCGCCGGTCATCCAATCGCTGTTGCCCACGGAACGGTTGCGCAGGCATCCCGCGCTGAACAGGTCGGGGGCCGCCAGCCGCGCCTTGACCGAAAGCTCAATGTCCCGCTCACCGTAGGGGAACAGTGAAAGCAGCATGGAGCCGTTGGTGTCGTTCTCGTTTTCGGTGAGATCCTCCGGGTTGTACCAGTAGCCGCCCTGCTTTTCCAGGAGGCGGGCTGTATACTTGCGGGCGATGCGCATATCCGACCGCGCGCCGCCGCTGGAGCGCAGCACCGACTGGAGCACCGTGTTGTATGTTTTTGCGCCCTCGTTGTAAAACAGAATGCTCACGGGGTACCGCAGCGGCTGCACCGCTATGCCGTCCGCAAGGCGGAAGGTTTTGGCCGCGGAGACCTCCACGCCGGACGCCTGCACCGAAAAGGGCAGCTGCACCGCGTCCTTATACCCCTTGCACTCGCCGGAAACAGTGACGGTGTAAGCGCCCTGGGGCAGCGGACCGAAGTCCACCGAGCCGTAGCCGCGCAGCGCCGAGACAGCCTCTAGCGTCTTGTCCACGCCGCCGCCCTGCACGCGCACGCTGTAGCGGACCTCGTCCTGGTCCGCTACTTTCACGCCCGCGCCGTACAGGCCTACAGCGCAGCTGTCGCCGTTCAGCAGCAGCTCATTCACAATGGGTGTGACAAAAAACTCCTTGGTGGCGCTCACGTTGGTCATGGTATTCCCCGCATGGTTTTCGGCTGTGAGGGCCAGCGAGGTCAGCCGCCAGCTTGTGATGTTGTCCGGCAGCTTACAGTCCATCACCGCCTTGCCCTGGGCGTCGGTTTTGGCGGTGATGAAGTTGGAGGTGTCCTCGAAATTGACGCGCGGTTCATCGCCCCCGCCGCCGCCCTTTTCCGCGCCCCCGCCCAGCTCGACCTGCTGGTAGGACGTGTACCTGCTGATTCTTGGATAGTAAATGCCCTTGTAAAGCGTGCCCAGGATGTTGGCGTTTTGCTCGGCTATGGCAAAAATGGCCTCGTCCACCACGCTGAGCACCAGCTCGGCGCCCGCGGCGGGCTTTCCGGTGTGCCTGTTCTTCACTGCGGCGGTCACCCGCATCTCGTCGGCGGGGCGGTAGGACGGCTTGTCGGTCGAAAGCTCGATCTCCAGCTCCCTGTGGGAGGGGTCGAAGTACATGTAGGTGTCCTCCAGCGCAAAGACATGCTTGCCGTCGAAGTACGCGCCGGTCAGGATATAATTGGGTACAAGGTCCTCGCTGAAGGACAGCGCGGTCTCGATTTTGTCGCTGACGCCCACAAGGGAGAAGCTGTCCTGCACCACTCCGTACAAAATCCGCCCCGCCGCCTCCCCGGCGGGACGCCCGTTGTCGGTGAGCGTAAACGTAACACGCTCATCGTCGGTGAACCTGTTGTCGCTCATGTCGTAATACACATCCTCCCCGCCGCTCATAGACGGGGCGCTGTCCGCGTCCATCAGCTTGGTCAGCGCGTAGTGATGGGTGCGGTTATCGTAATCGCGACCGTACTCCGCCCCCAGGTAAACCGTGGAGCGCACTGGGCGGCCGCGGGAATCGTCGGTGCGCAGCGCCACATAATAACAGCTTTCGTTGTCCGATTTGGGCAGGTTTTCAAGCGCGTAGCTGCCGCCGACGGTGGAGAAAGTACGAGTGTCCACCACGTCGTCGTGCCGGTGGTATTGGTAGGCGTCCACCGACCGGCGGTTGATGAAGTCGTAGCTGGTTCCGGTCTTTTCCTTTGTGTAGTAGATTTTATGCACCTCGGCCGTGACCTGTTGGGACAGTGCCGCCCCCATGAGCGCATCGTAGTCCCACAGATCGCGCTCATGGGCAACGCCCGAGATGTCGACGAGGTTGGTGGTGACACTCAAAGCCGTGCCGCCCGAACCCTTTTCCGGCAGGCCCCGCAGCATCACGTCCCGATGGATCGCGTAAATCGAGCCGTATACGTAAAAGTTTTCCGACTGGGCGTCAAGGCTGCTGTAGACATAGGTGTAGGACTGGGGGTACCAGGTATCGGGCGACCGCGTGAACTCCAGCGCGCTGTGCAGCCGGCCGCTGCCGTCGGTCCGTTGTTCCTTGCCGGCAGCGGGGCGCACGTCGTCCGACCACACATCCAGCTGCACGTTAAAGGAGGACGCGGGCGTGCCGTCAAACAGCGTGACCTCCAGCCCGATGCCGGCGTTTGGGTCCTCCCCGAGCAGATACACCAGCTGGTCGGTGCTTGTCTCGGCCGTGTACACCGGCTTCACGTAATCCAGCACCGTGATGTACCGGGAGGACAGCTGCGTGTCCCCCAGCGTGATTGTGATTTGGGGCCCGCTCTCCGCCAGGGCGTTTTCAAACGAGAGCTTTGCCGTAAAGGTGCCGTCGGGCGAGAGCGCCACCTCCTGCTTTGCCAGCTCATTGCTCAGCTCAAGCATCACCTTTTCCGGCGCGGGGGTTAAGGCGTCCCTGGGCCGCACCACGCCCCAGACCTGCACTGTGTCGGTGGTGCGGTAGACCGGGCGGTCGGTGAACAGATAGGAGATGTATTTGTGCGACAGAATGTCCTCCTCCTGCCTGTAAAAGAAAGTGTCGATATCCACAAAGGCGCGGTCCCCCACCGTCACGGTGAGCAGATAGCCCTCCCGTCCGCCGCGATACGGGTCCCCGCTGGCCGGCGGCACTGCGTCGGCCAGCCGCACCGTGCCGTCAGCGCCGGTTGTGCCCGCGGCCTTGTAGCCGCCACTCATCGAAATCCGCGCGCTCTCTACCGGGCGGCCGGTGGCGGCGTCGTTGACCCAGGCCAGCAGGTTGCGCTCCGAAAGCATGCAGAATACCGACAAATCGCTGACTTGAAGAAACATTTGGCGCACAACGCTCTTGCCCTCCAGCTCCAGGCTGAAGTCGACAGCGTACCAGCCCTCCTCCAGGGGCTCGGGGAACTGGAACACACGGCGGCCGTAGTTGTATATCTGCTCACCACCGGCGTTGAAGGGCTTCATGTCAAACTCGCCCACCACGGCGCAGCCGTGGGTATCGATGACGGTGTTTGGAAAGTGATATTGCATTTGACTCAGATTTTTTTCAAGCTGGGCGGCATAGCTCTCCCAGCCATCGAACGCGTAGAGCTTGGCGGTCAGCGTTCCTTCGCCGTCGTCTTTCAGGAGCTCTGGGTCGATATACGCCTGCACAAAGGGCGTCTCGGAGGTCAGCACGGTCATGCTGACGCCGTTGCCCGACAGCTGGAACATGGACTGCAGCCTCTGCTCAAGCTCGCTGATGGTGGTAAACGAGATCACATGCTCTTTTTTTAACGTTGCCCCGCTTTCGGACTCAAGTGAAAGCGCAAGTGTGACGATATACTTAGTGTCGGGCCTCAGTTCCTCGGTGGGGTAGAACACAAAGCGGCCGTCGCCCTCCTCAAAGCGGCCCTCGGCCCGGGGCGAAATTGAGAACGCCCGCTCCAGGCTGCTTAGCGCCAGGCCCCGCGTGTTAAAGGTGAACTCCACGCCGGTGTCCAGCGGCACGCGCTCCCCGCCGTCGGCCGGCATGCTGGATATCACCAGCAATGTGTTGGCGGCCGCGAAAGCAAAGCTCTGGCCGCGCACCGCAAACACAACCTCCTCGCCCGCGTCCAGGGGGCGCAGCGGCTTGAGCCGGTACACACCCGGCTCGGACTCGGTCAGGTCATAGGCGATGTCCGGCTCGGCGGTGATCTCCGCGCGCAGCTCCTCGGCAGGGGGAGCCCCTTTCACGGTCATGATGAACGCTGTGTCCGGCTCTACGCCGCCCTCGCCTTGGTTTTCCGCCTCCATTGTCACATCCTTGGCCTGGCAGGCTGCAAAAACCAGCGCGGCCACAAGTGCAAGGAGCACAATCAGCGCCCCTTTATACAGATATGTCACTTTCATTTTGGTACCTCCCTCGCTTCTTACTGTGCATGATCTTATGTGATTATTATACCATATGCCCGCGCGGCTTTCCTCCAAAAAATGCCGGGTGCCGCCGTTTCAGTTTCAGTATGGAACAATTTTTTATACTTATTTAGTGGATTTTTCGCGTGGCACGGGCCGGAGATTTGTGAAAAACCTTGAAGCAATGCGAAACATTAATTATTTTCCATCAATAAACAAAAAGAGGTATTAGAATTTTCCTAAAAAACATGGTAGAACTTTGTGCAAAATTTTGATACAATATGAATGCGATCCGAATATTTACTAGGAATGCCCAAACAAAGCGGGCTGCGCACTGCACATTACGCTGTTAACCGTTGCTTTGGGATCACATATTCGCAGACAAACAGGGGGAAATTTAAAGCGATGAAAACAAGTGCATTCAAACGAATCTGGGCCTTTTTTCTGGCTGTCCTGATGGTGGCTGGAACCGTGCCGGTCTACGTGTTCGCCGACGACGCGGACCCGCCGCTGGCCATATCCGGCGAGGGCTACGACGAGGGACTGGAACCCCCCGGGGTGAACCCCGGCCCCGCGTTGGATGAATCCGGCACCATCATCCTGTTCCACCGGCTGCCGGCCGAAACGCTGGGACAATCCGCGCCGCTGGGTACGCCGCTTAGCGAGCTGAACCTGCCGGAGCATCTGTCGGTGACTCTCTTCGACGTGGCGGAGGGCGAGGTCCGCGACGACGTTGTGGGTGTGCAGCAGTGGGATTCCACCCCCGTCTACGACCCGCTGGAAATCGGTACATATCACTTTACGCCGGTTATAATCGCCGACAGCCGGCGCGTTTCGGAAGACGCCGACCTGCCCGTGATTTCGGTGGAGGTGTTCGACGATCAAACAGACGGCAGCGTCCTCTTGCGCCTTGTTGTGGAGCGCCCCGCGTTCTTTTCCGCCCCGCCCCCACCGGGCGGCCTTTCCAGCCATGGCGAGGGCCTTGGCCCTTATGCCAAGGAGCTCTACGACATCCTGACCGGCCTGCAGCCGGGCGACAAAAGCCCCCATTCGATCGGGCTGGTCGAGTCCTATCCGTCCATGGCCGTGCCCCTTGGCCTGAGCCGCGAGGTGCTGGACGCCGCCGCGAAGGTGCTGGCAGAAACCCAGGTCCTGGACCATGTGATTCAGCCAGCGTTCACCGCCTACTGGCACGACAACCCCTACCTGCTCTGGCTGATGCCCACGCTCACGCTGGAGGCCTCCTACACCGCCAAGACCAAGGAGCTTACCCTCGACAAGCTGGCCTTTGTGTTCGACTATGTCTCGGTGACGCCATTTAACGGGACCAACGACGACGTGGAGGTGTATTGCAACGGCAGTTCGATACCGGAAACCATTACAGCCTCGGGGATCACTGTTACTCTCACCGACGCGGTGAACTACATCAATAGCAATCTCAGCGCCTCCGCCGACATCCGCATTTTGCTGCTGAAAGATGTTGCGGGTGCCCCCCTGGCCACCTTGAACAAGGCGGTCAGGGTGGACGGCGGCTCTGTTCAGTGTGCGCTCTCGTTCAACAGTGCCACTGTTACATGCACAAGCCCAATCGCGTTTGAAAACCTGACGCTGAACGGATCAACCGGCCAGTTGAGAATCACGTCCCCCGAAATCCGGCTGAGCGGCATTGATGTTGCGTCGGGTATTACCAGCATTGCCCTTGACGGAGCCACAGTGTATGCCGGTGATGTCACTGCGCGTTTGTCTTTTACAAGCGCCACAAAAAGCCTTACGCTGACAGCGGGGGCCGTCACAATCACTGAAACTAGCACGGTGTACCAATTCAACAACATGACTTTCGAGAACAACGCGGAGCTGACCGTGACAAGCAACACTACCAAATTCTATATCAAGGACGATTTGACCAGCAACGGCGGCACCATTATTTATGCTGGCTCTCAGTTCATGGTTGTGGATCCCTCTTACTTTCTTCTGTGGCTTGGCAATAATGCAAATTCGAACCCCACATTTGGTGGAACCGGCCTGACCCTGCAATTTGAGAAACCGCTCCCAGCAAACCAATCCGTTATGCTTATGGAGGGTTGCACAGAAGCGATCCTTTCGAATCTAAACAATTGGATAAACCTGAAGATCAAAAACGTCACGCCCCCCCCGGATTACGACGAGGAATATGTGCTCAAGGAGAAGAGTCGCCCCGTCCCCACCCGCAGCACGCTCATGGCGTATAAATCCCAGGTACGTGTCAGCGCGAAGCTGGGCAGCGAAATCAACACTGACCACGATACGTTCCAGGATGCTGTGACAAAAGCGAATGGTTATACCTCAGATTATGAGGTCACCATTAAGCTGCGCAACAATCTGGACGAAACCACCGGCGACAACACCCACATCTACCCCACCCGCGAGGTTTCAATCGTCAGCGACCCCGACGTTCTGCCTATAAACGGCAACGTTCCTTTCGAGCTGAAAACCTCCAGCAGTGCGATCCAGATGAAAGATAACCTGCGCTTTCAGGACATCACCGTCACTTCCACCGTATCCGGAGGCGCTACCCTGACAGACAGCGGCCCCCACACGCTGACCATCGACAGCGGCGTGGACCTGACCGGCATCAACCTCCGGGGCCTCAGCTCCGGCGGCAGCAATCTGATGGTCAACGCGGCCACCAAGTTCGCTAGCGCGGACCAGTACGACGACATCACTGTGAACAGTTTTTCCGGTGGGGCTGTATCTGCCGGGCTGGTTCGGGGCGGCAACGTCACCTTGGTCAAGGGCGACCTGACCACCATCTCCGCCACCGGTAACATCGTCGCCACCGTCGGCGCGGTGGAGGTAAAGGCCGGCGCCATGTCGGCGGGCGGCAACATCACCGCCGCGATCAACATTCTGATGAGCGCCGCCACCGCTGCCGATGAGATGACCGCCACCGGGACCATTACAGCCCAAAGCGGCTCGGTCACTATGACCAATGGCCAGATGAAAGCGGGCACAAGCATCGCAGCCACCACCGGCTCGGTCACCATGACCAACGGCCAGATGACAGCCACCAACGGCAGCATCACGGCCCATGACCGGGTAAATATGACAGCGGGCGTTATGTCGGCGAGAACCGGCATCACCGCTGCCACCGGCGAGGTCACGATGAACGCCGGTTCCATGTCCACCACCTTCGGTAACATCTCCGCCGGGACCTATGTCCACATGAGCACCTCCCAGACCAGCGACAGCATGAGCGCAGGCGGCTCGATCATCGCTGCCACCGGCGCGGTCACCATGGCCCAAGGCACCCTGAATGCCGCCAATGTCACCGCCGCCACCAATGTCACAGTCAACGGCACCACCACAGTGGGCACCGCCATCACCGCCACCAACGTGCTGATGCAGGGCGGCACCATGGCCGTGCAAGACATCACCGCCACCAACTCGGTGACGATGGACAATGGCACTCTCACAGCCACCGGCACGATCACGTCGCAAAATGTGATTTCGGGCACAGCAGCTGTCGACGATAAAATGACCGCAGACACCTACTCGGTCACGGATACCATCCTAGTCAAAAGGGGCGGGCTGGCCGCCAGGACCTCCGCCGATACCCCCACTCTCATCCTGAGGTCCGACACCAAGGCGGATATCACGCAGCTGCTAAACAACACCACTCTCACCATGAACGCGGGCGCCGCGCTGACAACCAAGAACCCGGTGCGCACAAATACGTTTACGGCGGCCAGCGGCGTTTCGCTGGAGAACACCGGGACAACAGCCGCCACCCCCCTGCTCTCCTTTGACTTCACGGCCCAAAACTCCGGCATCACAACCCCCCTCACCGTTAAAGTGACCGACAGCACTGCCTGGTGTGTAAACGGCAAAGTCATTGTGGAGGCCCGCAATCAGCCTCTATCCAGCAAATACAACACCTCCACAGACTTTACCTTGGTGGGCTTTACTGGCTACATGCTGTTCCCCGAGCCCCAATTATCCGGTACCGATCAGCAGTATTACCTGTGCCTCGTCAAGGCGTCGGTGCACAACGGCGACAGCGACACCACAGGCAAGCCTTTTCCCGACTTTAACCGCGCTGCCGTCTATGTCACCAACACAAACGCGCCCAACCAGATTATCAAGCTGCACGCCAACACCGCCACCAACGACGTGGCCGGCATGCCCACCCCCATCGGCGGGTATTCCACCAAGATCACCAGCGCCACGAGCGGACCGTATACGCTGACCTACCCCGACGCTGACTTTGTCACGGCGGGCTCGGTGGAGTTTGACACCATCAAACTCGCCACCCAAAACCCCGCCGCCTGGGACTTTCAGGCCGCAAAGAACCTGGCTTTCGGCAGCGCTGTGCAGTTTGAGGCCAGCAGCGGACCCGACGCCATCAACCTGATCGGCCAGTCCGTGGGCGAGCTCTCCTTTGGCGCGGGCGCCTACACGTTCCACTTCGTCACGGGCTTTGGCACCGTTGCGCTCCAATCCTCCGCCACCAATGTCGGGCTGCATTATGTGGAGGGCTTCACCCATCTGGCGGGCAATGGCGGCAGTTTCACATTCCTTTCCAAGCAGACCAACGGCAACATAACCCTGCCCAACAATGTCTCTGCCGCCAACTTCACGGGCACCATCACTTTGGATCAGGCCTATTCCTCATCCACCCCCCTTGTTATTCTGGATAAGATCATCCAAACGCAGAAAGGAACCGCTGAGCCCGCCGGTATCGTGCCAGACCATGTCATGCTCGGCACCACCTACAGCCCGTATCGCTTGGACTGGAGCGCGGGTGCTCCAGCCGACACCCACAGCTACTATATTTTGGGCGCCACGGTCAACGAAATACAAATGAATTATATGTCGCCGGCCACCGGCACCACCACCACTATCACCTACGGCGACGATGTGTACATCGAGGGCTCGCTGTGGTATAACGACGGCTCTAACGCCGTTGCTTGCAACCACACCACGGGCGAAGAGGTTTTCTTCTTCCTGGAGGACCAGTCGAACCTCGGCGTAGAAATCCCCGTGACCGCCCAGTCCGGCTACGGCATTGTGGGCACACCGGAAACCAGCGGCGGCAGCCTTGCGGCCAACGCGTTCTGCTTTAAGATTCAAAAGCCGGACGCGGGCACTTACAATGTCATCGCAAAGTTCACCGACCAAGGCATCTTGACGTCATCCGAAAATAACCCCGTGGCAATGACGCTGACTGTGAACCCGCGCCCGATCAGCATCACAGCCAACTCGATCACGCAGGTCGGGAATGCCGTCACAGGCAGGTCGTATAACGGCAATACGACTCCGGTCGACTTCAACAACGACTACAGCGCGCTGGTTACGCTGGGAGCAGTTGCGGGCGACCCCAACTCCGGCCCGCTTCCCTCCGAATCCGCCGCTATGTATGCGGCGCTAAGCGGCACGCTGGTCTACAATACCAAGGACGCTGGTAACAGCAAAATTGTGGTTCTCAGCGCGCTCAGTTTTACCGACCCCAAGCTCAACCAAAACTACAGTTATCTCACCTCAAACATCAATATCACCACCAACGCGGAAATCACCAAGGTGTCGCTGATCGCTCAGGCGCAGTTTCAGGAGCGGGACTACGACGGCACCACAAATGTCACTACAGTGGGCACGCCTACTGTAGGCCCCCTGCTGGGCAGCGATACCGCCGCCGGGAATTACACGCATCCCACATTTTCGCTGCAATCCCCCAACGCCAGCAACAGTCAGGTGGTGAAAGGCAGTGCCGTCTGGACACTGGGCAGCAACCTCAGCACCAATTACTATCTTGAAAACAACGATCCCACTTTCACAGTTAAGATCAATAAAAAGACGCTCTACGCTGCCGACATCCAGATCACCGACCCTGTCAGGAACTTCACCAAGCAATACGACGGATCCACGGATTACCCGATCACCTCCGGCGGCAACACCCTTGAGGTCAAGGGCCATGGTGTGCTTGATTCACCTGGTACCTACAGCATCTCGATGACGGTGAACCAGGCGACTTTCAACAACGCCAACGCGGGTAGCCGCGCTTTGAGCGTGTCCTTTACGCTCAGCGACACCAACTATCAGCTAGCCACAGACGTGTCGCCCCGGACTGTGAACGGCGGTACGATCACCAAAGCAAACGCCAAGACAATGCCGGATCACACCAAGGAGCTGCTGTACACACTGACACCCGGCAACTATTCACTCAACCTGGCCTCCCTGCTGGTGCCCGAATTCAACGGGACCGCGCAGCCCGGCATGAACCCCGGCGCGCTCTCCTATACAATCAGCTCCGAGACCGGCGCTTTGTTCAGCACTACCGCGACCGTCAACGGCAGCACCAACGAACTGGAATACCAAACCCTCGCCTACACGACGGCCAATGTGGGCCAGACCCACACGGTCACCCTCACGGTGACCAGCGAGAACTACGCTATTTCCAACACCCCCGCTGTGATCTTTGAGATCGTAGACAAGTACAATGTGACCATCAATGTCAGCGGCCACATCACTGTGGCGGGCGACAACAAGGTATACGACGGTCTGCCGGTCGCGGCGCAGGGCAGCGCTCAGGTCACCCTTGGCGGCGTTCCGGTCACCGACGCTATGCTGGAATATGTCTATCAGCGCACCGACATGTTTGCGGCGAGCACCAGCACTCCCCCTAAGGACGCAGGCACCTACACGCTCACGGTGCAGGTGCAGTCGAACGATACGCAGTACGCCGGTTCCTCGGTGCCGCTGTCCTTTACGATCCAAAAGCGGCCGCTGACCATCGCGCCGCTCGACCGGCAGATCACGCTGGGCGACGCGACGCCCACCTGGACGGCTCTGTCCGATTTCAACATTCTGAATCTTGCACCCGGCGAGACACTGCCCACCATCGGCATGAACCCGGCAACCCTCAGCGTCCAGCCGATCACGGTGGCCGCCAGCGGCGTTTACAGCGTCCTGCTGTCCGCGAACAACTACACCGCGAACAACTACATAATCAGCAAGGCCGTCGGCAATCTAAATGTAAAGCCTTTCATCCCAGGCGGACCCGGAAGCGGCAACGACTTTCTGTTCGTCCCCCCCAACCCGGATGGCGACAACGGCTGGTACCGCACCGACATCCGCGTCACCTCCACGGGCGGCGGACCGTTCACCCTGGTGGGCACCAGCCCGGCCGGACCTTTCTACTCCTCGCTTGACCTGAACCAGGAAACCGCCCAGGGCGACAGCGTCACGCTCTATCTGGCAACAGCAGGCATACCGCAGCTGGTCAGTGAGCCGCGCCCATTCACCTACTGGCTTGACCACACACCGCCCGTGCTCAGATTGCCCGGATACACCCAGATCAAAAATCACCTGCAGGGCGTTCTGAGTGTTGAGGCGCGGGACACCTACTCCGGTCTGGCGGGCCAGAAGATCACCGCGCAGCTCGGCGGCAATCTGCTTGAGCTGGACAGCGACGGCAACGGCCGCTACGCCGGGTTGGTGGACACCACCGGCACCTATACGATCGCCACAGAGGACCGGGCCGGCAACCCGCAAACCATAAACTACAATGTGCTGATCCGCAGCATCCTGGACATCGAGGTCCGCAAAGAGACAGAGGTGCTTTCCGCCCTTAGGGTGAACATCGACGGCGGAGCCGTGCAGCTGAACGCGGTCACCACCGCAGGCAGCACCGCCATCCCCGGCCAGGATTTCGACTTCCAGTGGGATGTGAGCACCCCGGGCGTGCTGAGCCTTGACCAGAACGGGCTGCTCACGCCGCGAAGCATCGGCCGTACCACGATCTCGGTCAGTGCGCTGGGCGTGGCGAAGCATGTGATCGTCGAGGTTGTCCGGGAAACCAACCCCTACCCGGAAAACCCCGACCTGATACTGATTATCGAGCCCATGAGGGAACCCGACAGGGCATATATGCTGGACTACTTAAACAAAATGCCCAAATATCTTTATAGTGGATTCTTCAAAAACCCGAATTGGGCCAATGAAACCAGCATGTGGCTCGAAATACACCTGGTGGACCGGTCCCAGGGGTATATTGAGGTCCCGCTGCCCAGCCCTATCACAATCAACCTGCCCTATCCCGACAACTCCCTGGGTGCGGACGACGGCTATGCCTTGTTCCACAAGCTCCACGACAAGGTGACCAAAGAGCATACCACGCGCGCCGAATCCGGTGTGGAATTCACCGTGGACGAACTCAGCCCCTTTACAATGCTCTGGGTAAACGGGCCCCTTGAAAGCGGCGTAGTCACAATCCCGGGCAACACCACCACTTCGGCGTCCCGCGGCGGCGGACGCGGCAGTGACGTCAGGCCCTCCTATCTCTACGACGACTTCTGGCACGAGGTCATCACAAGCATTAAGAGCGCGGCCCCGGGCAGCATTGTAAAAGCGCGGGCCCCCGCCTATATCACCACCTGCCCCACCGACGTGCTGTACTGGCTGTCGGGCCGGAACATCTACCTGGTTATCACCTGGGCGGGCGACCCCATCGTGCTGTATGGCAAGGACATTGAAAAGCCGGACGAAAAGGTGAAGCTCTACTTCCTGTATGAGCTTGCGGCGTTGTTTGGCATGAAGAACGGCATCAATCCCGTGGCGCTGACCGAGTACGATCTGGAGAATCCCAGCACGGGCGGCGACTTCTACGAGATCACAGTGCGCGGCGACGCACTCAAGCCCGCTGTAACAGCGGCGGAGGTCGCAGCCATCGCGCCGTTCCTACAGCTCCCCGAGGTCCGCGACACACCGCCCCCGGCAATCATCTCCTTGAAAAACGGACTTGACATGGCCGCCTCCGAGACCGGCGGCGCCGGGTTCAACACCTTTGGCCTTATGGCGCTCACATTGCTGGCGGCCCTGCTCGCCTACAGATATCTAACCGGCAAGCGCAGCCGCACACCGGCTCCCGCCGGTGTGCCGGTGACCGCCCGTGTCAGAAACACATGGAGCGGCATCGTGAAAGCCGTGTCCACCGCATACGCGGCCTCGCGCGCCAAGGCCGCGGCCCCCGGTGCCGGGCAGATGCCCGCCGCGCAGATTCCGCAGGCTGCGGCGCCGGCCATGCCGGTGGTCAAACCGGCCGTGCGCACCGTACAGCCCGCTGTCCGCACCTCCTCCGTCACCAAGCGGACTGCCAGGTCTGTGGCCAACGACAGCTTCTTCACCGTGATGGAAGGGCACAAAAAGCTCCAGCATCAGCTGCAAAGCGGCGCCATCACCCGCGAGGAATACGAGACCAGAAAGCGAAAACTGCTGATGTACTCATAAAAAATTGAAATACAGGTTCCAGGAAAAAAGACTGCCTATGGCAAAAGCCAGGGCAGTCTTTTTGTATTGCTCTTTTTGCTTATGGCAAGGCCCTACCGCCTATTGGCGCGAGGTCGTAAGCAAAATCTTGTTGATCGCCGCCAGGTAGGCCTTAATGCTGGCCGTGACGATGTCGGTATCCAGGCCGCGGCCCACCACGATCTTCCCGCCGTTCAATACCTGTACCACGATTTCACTAAGGGCGGTGCGCCCCTCGCTGACCGACTGAATCGTGAAATGGTGCAGCGGATAGGACTTGCGCACAATCCTGTCCACCGCCTTGAACGCGGCGATTACGGCGCTTTCGCCCTTTTCCACCATCTCGTAGCACTTGCCCCCGCGCCGCAGCTTCACCATGGCCGTGGCGGTGAGCAGCGTGCCGGAGTTTACCACAAAGCTCTCCAGCGCAAAGGTCTGCTCATGGCTGTACTGATCCGCCACCAGCTCCTCGATATCCCGGTCGGTGATGCTCTTTTTGCGGTCGGCCAGCACCTTGAAAGCCTCGCCGATCTTGTGCAGCGCCACCTTGTCCAGCTGGTAGCCCAGCTCCTCCAGGCGCTGCCCCAGGGCGGCCTTGCCCGAGTGCTTGCCCAGCACCAGGTTCTGGTGACGGCCCACGTCCTCCGGGCGCATGATCTCGTAGGTCAGGGGGTTGCTGAGCACACCGTGCTGATGGATGCCCGCCTCGTGGGCAAAGGCGTTGGCCCCCACAATCGCCTTGTTGGCTGGTATCTCCGCATCAATGACATTGAACAGCAGCTTGTTGGCGTGGTACAGCTCCTTGGTCTGTACGCCGGTCTCGCAGCCGAAGTACTCCGACCGGGTGCGCAGCGCCATCACGACCTCCTCCAGTGCGGCGTTGCCCGCCCGCTCCCCGATGCCTCCGATGGTGCACTCCACCTGATCCGCCCCGGCCTTGACCGCACACAGCGTGTTGGCCACGGCCACCCCCAGGTCGTTGTGACAGTGCATGCTGAGCCGGACATCGCCGTCTTTCAGGCTGTCCCTCACAAACCTGACAAATTCCACCGTCTCCTGGGGCATCAGATAGCCCACGGTGTCGGTCAGGTTGATGGTGGTCACGCCCTCCTTGACGACCGCGTGCAGCACCTGCATCAAAAAGCCCCGGTCGGCGCGGGTGCAGTCCTCCGGCGAATACTGAATGTCGGAGCAGTGCTTTCGGGCGAAGCGCACGGCCCACACCGCCTGCTCCAGCAGCTGCTCCCGGCTGATTTTAAGCTTATGCTCCAGGTGGATGTCACTGGCCGAAAGCACAATGTGCAGCCTGGGGCGCTCCGCGTGCCGGATCGCCTCCCACGCGCAGGAGATATCGCCCGTGGTGGCCCGGCACATGGCGGCCACGCCGCTCTGCTTTGTCTGCTTTGCTATCGCCTTCACCGCCTCGAAGTCGTCCGGGGAGGCAACCGGGAAGCCCGCCTCGATGTAGTCCACCCGCAGACGCTCCAGCTGTGCCGCGATCCTGAGCTTGTCCTCGGGCTTCATGCTGCAGCCCGGCGCCTGCTCGCCGTCCCGCATGGTCGTATCCAGCACTGTGATCCTTTTCACACACGTTTCCTCCTCCAAAACCGCAAGGGATTGCGCGGACTGTATTACCGGTAGTACATGAACAGCTGGCATTTGATCATGCCGTTGTACAGCTTGCGGCGCTTATCCGCCTTGCGGCCGAACAGCTCCTCGAACTCCTCGTGGGGACTGATAATGTAATAGCTGTAGCCCTCGCGCCGCTCAAACACGCGGCCCATCCGCCGGTAGAGCTCCTCCGCCTGCCGCAGCTCCAGCAGCCGTTCCCCGTAGGGCGGGTTGCAGAGCACGATAGCGCGCTGCGCTGCGGGCGCGAAATCCCCGATGTCCTGCTGTGTGCACACCAGCTTTTTTCCCACGCCCGCCTTGGACGCGTTGGCGCCTGTCAGGGCTACCGCCTCGGGGTCGTTGTCGTAGCCAAGGGCCGCGAACTCGCTGCCCTTGCGGATACCGGAAAGCGCTTTGTCCCGCTCTTTCCTCCACACCTCCGGGCTAATGGCGCCCCACTCCTCGGCGGCAAAGCGCCGCCGCACGCCGGGGGGAATGCGAAACGCGTGCAGCGCCGCCTCGATCAGCAGCGTGCCCGAGCCGCACATGGGGTCGATCACCAGGCTGTCCTGCCTCACCCGCGCCAAGTCCACGATGCCCGCCGCCAGTGTTTCCTTGATCGGCGCCTCAGTGGAGCTTCTGCGGTAGCCCCGTTTGTGCAGGCCGGTGCCGGAGGTGTCCAGCCAGAGGGTGACCTCATCTTTCAGGATCGAAAACTGGATTTGGTGCACCGGGCCGGTCTCCTGAAAATAGCTCTGTTTGTAAACGCCCTCCAGCCGCTTGACCGCCGCCCGCTTGATGATCGACTGACAGTCCGGAATTGAGTGCAGCTTGGATTTCAGCGACCACCCCTTGACCGGAAAGGCGTCGTCCTTGCCCACAAGCCGCTCCAGGGGCAGCGCGGCCACCCCGTCGAACAGCTGCTCAAAGCTGGCGGCGGGAAACACGCCCAGCACGATACCCACCCGCTCGGCCGTGCGCAGACAAATGTTGGCCCGGGCCATCAGGCTGGCGTCGCCCTCGAAGAGCACCCTGCCGTCCTGCGCCCGGACCCGCTCCGCGCCCATACGGCGCGCCTCCCCCGCCAGCACGCTTTCCAGGCCGAACAGACAAGGGGTCATCAACGTAAACGTATCCATCATCTATGCTCCGCCATCAGAAACAGCGCCACCGTGCCCACACCGGTGTGGGCACCGATCACCGGTCCGATGTAATTGATCACGACCTCCTTGACGCCCAGGCGGCCGCGCACCATGGCGGCCGCGCTCTGCGCGTCCTCCAGACAGTCGGAGTGGCTGATGAAGCACACATCGTTTTTGACTTCCCCAACCGCCCCGGCCAGCAGCATGACCGCCTTTTCCAAGGCCTGCTTGCGGCCGCGCACCTTGTCGATGACAACGAGCTTGCCCTCGTCGTCCATGTGGATCAGCGGTTTGATCCCCAGGGCCGCGCCCAAAACCGCCGAGGTTTTGGACACCCTGCCGCCCCGGTGCAGGTGCATCAAATCGTCCACCACCACGTAATGGGCAACGCGCAGCTTGTTTTCCTCGGCCCACCGGGCCACCTCGTCGATGGATTTGTCCGCGTTTCTCATCGCCACCGCCTTGTGCACAAACAGCCCCTGCCCCATGGAGGCGCACAGGCTGTCCACCACGATCAGCTTGCGGTCCGGGTATTTTTGCCGCAGCTCGGCCGCCGCGATCTGCCCGCTGGCACAGGTCCCGCTAAGCCCGGAGGAAAACGCCAGGTACAACACATCCCGGCCGCTTTGCAGCAGCGGCTCCAAAAAGCCGGTGGCGTCGTCCACGTTCACCTGCGCGGTGATCGGCATGCCGCCCGCACGCATCTGGGCGTAAAACTCCGCGCCGCCCATCTCCTTGCACATCATGGTCTTTTCGTTCATGGTAAAAGAAAGCTGCATTGTGGTTACCTCGTTTTCGGCAAGGTACTGCTCACTCATATCGCAGCTGCTGTCTGTGACCAGGGTAAATTGATTAGCCATTCCACACACTCCCAAAGAATGTCGTCGTAGTATACAACCATTCCCTATTATACCTAAATTTAAGAGCCATTGCAAACAATAGATAATTTCATTGCCCTGTCTACTGATCCTCCAGTGCGCAGATGCCGTCCGCGATTTGCTTGAAAATCGGGGCTGCGACCTTTTCGCCCGATTCACCGCCCTCGCAGAACACCACAATGCTGTACCTGGGCTGCCCGGCCGGGTAAAAGCCCGCGAACCAGGCGTGCACGATCTCCTTGTCGTCCTGCATCTGTCCGGTCTGCGCCGAGGAGGTCTTGCCGCCCGCGCCGCCCTGCGCCGGTCCGGCAGGCTTTCCGCTGCCCTCCTCAATAACCGCGATCATCAGCTCTCGCAGGGTTTGGGCGGTACGGGAGCTGATGATCTTGTTGGCGGCATAAATCGGGCGGCTCTTGCTGAGAGTGTGTCCGTCCATGGTGACACCGCTGACCAGGCGGGGGGATACGGCCATGCCGTCCCCGGCCAACGTGCTGACCACCTGCGCCATCTGCAACGGCGTTGCCAGCGAGCTGCCCTGCCCGAAGCTGAAATTGGCGAGGCCCGCGGGGTTCTTCAGCTCGGAGAGGGCCGGCAGATTCCCGGACTGGGTATACAGGCCCGGCGCCAGTTCACTGGCACTGCCCAGCCCCATGTGCTCACAAAGGGCCAGGATGTACTGCGGATCCAGCTCCTGGGCCAGGCTGATGAAGTAAGTGTTGCAGGAAACCTTTAGCGCCCGTTCCATGTCGATGCTGCCATGAACGGCGTGGTTGTTGCAGCGGAAGATCTGCCCGCCCACGTCGATATACCCCTCGCAGGTGTGCTGGTGATAGCGCGACACGTTGTTTTCCAGCGCGGTGGCAGCCACGACCAGCTTGAACACCGACCCGATGTTGTAGCCCGAGACAGCGCGGTTGATGAAAGGGGCGTCCTCCCGCTCCAGGCTGGCCGCGATGTCGTTCTGGTCAAAGACGGGAATGCTGGCCATACCCAGGATGTCGCCGGTGGCAATCTCCATGACCACGGCCGCGCCCTTGTCACACCCCGCGCTCAGCGCGTCCTGTACCAGCAGCTGGATATCCCGGTCCAGGCTCAGCACAACGCCGCCGGCGGCCTCCTCGTTCACCCGGCTGACCTCCACGGTGCCGCCCTGCAGCACCTGCCCTGCCGCGTCCACCTGGTAGTTTGCCCGCAGCCGCCCCCCCTGTTCGGTGAGCAGCTCGTCGAACGCTTTCTCAATGCCCGCCGCGCCGCCCGCCGCGTCACCGCCCATGTAGCCGATGACATGGGGGGCCGCCTGCACCTCATCATAGCGCACGGGCACGCGGAACAGGTCCACACCATGGGCGTAGATGTTCGTGTCCTGCACCTGCATCACAAAGGGCTTGGCGGCGGTTATGCGCTCCAAAAACGCGGGGCGGTCCTCCTCCTCCACCGCGTTCAACAGCGCTGTCGCCGCCTGGGGCGTGGGCAGCACCGCCGCCAGGTAGTTGTACCGGTTGTTCACCATCGGCACAAAGTGGCGGTCGTATATGGTTCCGCGGGTTCTGGCTACATCCAGATCGTAGTTGCTCTGCACCGCCGCCGCGGCCGTGAGGTAGTCGGACATGTCGATGAAGTAGATGCGGTAGATCGAAAGGGTCATGAGCAGCGTGATCACACAGAACACGGCCACCATCCTTTGGCGCGTAAAAATTCCCCCTGACTGTAAATTTAACGAATCATTCTTTGAAGTTCTCTCATATCTTTTAGCTGCGATGTGCGAATTGGAAGAGCGGGAAACGGATATCTTCCTCCATCAGGTCTTTCCGAAGTGGGGCTGTATTCTCTCAATATGGTTTCAGTATCCAAATATCCAAGCGCATACCATTTGTTGTATGTATCGCGGACAAATGCCCCCCAAATAACATATTGGTAATTCTCAAGTAAACCCATTTGATTTTCGTGAATCAAACGCCTGCCAAATGTTTCATCGTCATGTATTGTTTTATTAAAGACACGATGAAAATATTTATTGGGCGAACTGTTGGGAATGGTTTCCGTTTTTATGTCTATAATCACATTTTTGTTTATGTCCCCGTGGTCGATTGTAAGATAATTTTCTCGAATGTTGTCTTTCCAATTGATTCCCAAATATTCGCAGCAGGCAAATTCCCCAAGGAATCCTATTATATCACGCTCTCCTCCAGTCAAATGGCCGACCTCGAAGTGATGATTGATATAAGGGTCACGTTTATTTGCCTCTTGCTCGGCACGCCGGTGCATTTCATCTGTAATTGTAATGGACACAATATCACTCCTACGTAGTATTGGCAGTTTCTGGGGGAATCATGCATCGCTATTTGGCATTTCCGCCGGATTCCTCCAGCGTGACAAAGCCGCCGCCGTTGGTGGTGGTTTGCAGCCAAAGCTCCAGATCGATCTCGCTTTTGTACCCCTGGTCCCACATGGTGACATGACCTCCCCGGGGCTGGGCCGCTGCCAACAGCACCCAGTGCCAATTGTCCAGATTCCGCACCGCGCCGTTGGAAAGGTTCAAAAACGCCACCGGGCGGTCCTTTTCCAGCGCGCCGCACACAAAGGCCCGCACCTGCCCGAAGGAGGGCCTTTCCCCGGCCTCCCTCGGGATTTCCAGCACCTGCGCGTCCAGCTGGAGGCCCTTCATCTGCGCGAACCGCAGCGCGCCATCCACAAAAAGCGCGGTGGAATTCACCCCGCGCATGCCGGGCTTCACGTAGTCAAACATGCAGTTCATCAGCTCCAGGAAGCGGTCCGTGCCGCCGTCCCCCGCCTCCCACAGCGGGCGCAGCCCCGGCCGTGAGCGGGCCAGATACCAGATCAGATTGCTGGCGTTGGTGGGCCCGCATCCGGACATGCGCCTCCAGGGCAGGGCGTACCAGGTCTGGGAGCCTCCCAGGAAGACCGCTCCATTTTCGCCGCGCAGCGTCAGCAGCTCCGGGGCCGATAGCTGAATCATCTCCGGTACTTTTTGTGTCATGACTCCTCCTGCGCGCGCCACAGCGACGCGTAAATACCGTCCATGTCCAAAAGCTCCCTGTGGCTGCCCTGCTCCGCGACTCCTTGCTCGGTGAGGACCACGATCCTGTCGGCGCGGCGCACCGTGGACAGCCGGTGAGCCACCACCAGCGTGGTGCGGCCCTCGCTGAGGGCGTCCAGCTCGGTCTGGATCGCCAGCTCGGTGGTGTTGTCCAGCGCGGACGTGGCCTCGTCCAGGATCAGGATGGGCGGGTTTTTCAAGAACACCCGCGCGATGGCGATGCGCTGCTTCTGCCCGCCCGACAGCATGACGCCCCGCTCCCCCACAAAGGTGTCGTAGCCATGGGGCAGCGACATGATGAAGTCATGGATGCTCGCGCGCCGTGCCGCCTGCTTGATCTGCTCGCGTCCGGCCTCAAGGTTTCCGTAGGCGATGTTGTCCAGAATGCTTCCGGTAAACAGGAATGTATCCTGCTGCACAATGCCAATGCGCCGCCGCAGCGAAAGACGGGAGTAGTCCCGGATATCCACGCCGTCCAGCGTAATGCGGCCCGCGTCCAGCTCATAGAAGCGGGGCAGCAGGTGGCAAAGCGTAGATTTGCCACCGCCCGAAGGACCCACCAGCGCGACTGTCCGCCCCGCCCCCACGTGCAAGGACAGATTGGCCAGCACGTTCTGGCCATCGTCGTAGCGGAACGTGACGTCGTCGAACAGGATATCGCCCTCCACCCGATCCAGCTCCCGCGCGCCCTCCCGGTCCTGCTCCGGCTGTTCGGCCATGAGCTGTTCCATGCGTGCAAAGCCGGTAATGCCGTTTTGCAACTGCTCCACAAAGTTGATCAGTTTCTTGATCGGGTCGGTAAACAGGCTAACAAACAGCAGATACGCGGCAAAGTCCCCCGCGTTGATCCTGCCGTAAAAGGCGAACAGCCCACCGGCCGAAAGTGCCACCAGCATCAGCACATCCATGATCAGGGCGGTGCCCGAAAAGAACTCGGCCATCGCCCTGTACGTGTGGTCCCGGGCGGTTTGATACGCCAAATTTCCGGCGCCAAACTTTTCGTTTTCGTGGCGGGAGGTCTCAAACGCCTTGGATACCCGAACCCCGGCAATGGCGTTTTCCAGCCCCGCGTTGACCTCGCCGATCTCCACGCGGCTTTCCATCGAAGCCTTGGTCAGCTTGCGCCGCTTGCGGACCGCAAACACTACCAAGACCGGCACAAACGCGAAAATGATCAGCGTGAGCGGCACGCTCATGGTGCACAGCAGCGCAAACGCCCCCAGCAGCATCACAATGGAGATGAACAGGTCCTCGGGGCCGTGGTGGGCCAGCTCGGCGATCTCGTGGGTGTCGTTGATGATGCGGGACATGATGGAGCCGGTCTTGGTCTTGTCAAAATAGGAAAAGGGCAAACGCTGCAGGTGATCGAAAGCGCCTCGGCGGATGTCCACCTGGATGTACACGCCCATCATGTGGCCATAGTACTGCACAAAGTAGTTGAGCCCCGCCTTGAGCAGGTAGATGCCCAGCAGACAGCACACCCACACCACCAGCATATACAGGTTGCGGTTGGGAATATACACATTAATGATTTTGCGGGTGATCATGGGGTAAAACATATTGCAAAGCGCAATCAGAAGCGCGCAGAACATATCGCTGAGGAACAGCCTTTTGTGCGGGCGGTAGTAGGACGCGAATTTTTTTAACAAAGTGAAACACCTCCGCAGTAGAGTATACCAAATCGGGCAGGCAAATTCTACAGGGCCGATGCATAAAAGAAAAATTATAGCGTTTGAACCTTTTGTCCGGATGGTTCATAAGCCGGCAATGTGTTTCGCTTGAGTTCGCGGGGATTTTGCTGTATACTGAAACCCGTGGAAACGAATTATAAATTTGCTGGAGGATCAAATGGAAAAGACATATAATCCCGTGGTGGAAATCACAATGCAGTTGGGCGGCGTCCTGCGCGTCGAGCTTTATCCAGACAAGGCCCCCCTTTCCACCGCCAGCTTTGCGGCACTTGTGCGCGATCAATTTTACGACGGCTTGTCCTTTCACCGCGTTGTGGCGGACTTTATGATCCAGGGTGGCTCTTCCAACAACACCTGCGCTGGCGAGCCCTGCGGCTTTCGGCTGAAGGGTGAATTTGCCGCAAACGGCGTGGACACCGGCGTGAGTCACACCAGGGGCACGATTTCGATGGCCCGCTCTTCCAACCCCGACTCCGCGGGCACCCAGTTCTTCATCTGCCACCAGGACGCGCCCCATCTGGACGGACAGTACGCCGCTTTCGGTAAAATGCTGGACGGCTTCGAGGTGCTGGACCGCATTGCATCGGTGCCCACCGGCAGCGCCATGGACGCCAATCCGCCGCTGGAACCCCAGGTCATCGAAAGAATGGTGCTGGTGCCGGGTGGCTACACCATCCCCGAGGATCTGGGCAGATTACCCGAATAGCCAGTAAAAGAGGGTGGCGGTTTCGCCACCCTTCAAACATATCCCTTTGACCCAAGCGACGCTCAGCCGCTCCTTTTTTGCCGCATACGCGCCCAGCTTTGGTAGTTGTCGTCCAGCATGGGCTGCCACTCCAGCTCGTCGGCCAGATACGCCCGCAGATTGGGGGCGAACACGTCCCCACACCAGTCGCGGGGGAATTCGTTGTGGAGCAAGGGGCGGGTTCGCCCGCTGTCGATGTAGCTCATCAGCTGGCTGTGCAGCGAATAGCCGGTGCTTTGGGCAGTGTCCCGGTAGGGAGAGATTGCGCCGAACTCCTCGGCCAGCACGCCGGTTCCCTCCTCCGTGCGATAGAGCCAGGTCAAAAACGCCTTGGCCACCTCGGCCGCTTCAGGGTCCGACCGGGCGCTTACCGCCCAATAGGAGGGAACGCCCACATACACCGTACTCTGCTCCACCCCGTCCAGCGGGATGGGCAGCAACACCATTTTCGCGCTGATTTCCTCGTCCAGCCTGTGCACACGCCCGGCAATGGCCACGTTCTGCTGGATCACCGCTACGCGGCCGGCCGCAAGCCCGCACTCCACCTGCAGGTTCTGCGCGACAGAGTTCAGGCTCGTCCAGTCCTTTCGGCTGGAGGTGTACCGTGCCAGGCTGCGCACATACTCCTCGAACGCATCGTTGTGAGAAAGCCCCATCACAGGCGCGTCAGCGGCCTTGCGCGCCGAACCGAACACATCGGTAAAGGCGATGTTGGCCATCTGTTCCATAAACGAAGCGTCGCCGGCGGGGAACTCCCCCACCGCTTTCAGGTCCGGGAACTCTTTCAGCAGCTCGCCCGAGTCGATTTTTCCGCGCAAATCCTGGAAAGCCGCCACCAGGTCCTCGAAGCTCACGATCTCGGACAGGGCGATCCCCGCCGCGTCGAAAATCTCCTCGTTTGCAATCAGCCCGATCCCCTCCACCGAAAGCGGCACGCCGTAGATCTTCCCGTCCACCGTGACCGGATCCAAAAGGTCCGGTTCGGTTTTGGATATCCAGGAAAGCCCTGTCAGCGGCGCGGCGTAATCACGCAGCTCGCGCAGGTCCTGATAACCAAACAGGTGGAAGAGATCCACCTGCTCCCCGTTCACGAGCTTCGCGCGCAGCGCGGTGCGGTACGCCTCCTTTCCCTCCACGGTCTGTATGCGGATCTGGGCGCCTGAGCCGGTGGAGTGCAAAAACAGCTCCGCCGCCGCCTGAAGCTGCAGCGCGATATCGCCGCGGGGCTGCAGGATATTCACAACCACCGGCGCGCTGTGCCCCAGCGGGACCTCCTCCTTGGTCGCCAGCACGGGGGTCTCCTTGTTGCTGACAGTGGCCGGGCAGGAGGATAACGCCACCAGTGTATATAAAAATGCAAGTACCATGCCGATCGCACGCAGTGCATAAGCTGTCAAGGCAATCCATCCTTTCGGGGGTATCCCCTTTCTTCTACGTACAGAAGTATGGGGGGAAACCTCCAAAATTATACAGATTGTTGCTTGCGATTGATTGCCCCAAAATCGGCGGGAATTCCGGTATCGCAGGTCCGAACCGTTCACTGCGGATTATCCGGCCCGGCCTTTCTTGGGTTTGGGCTTTACCCGCAGTTTAATCAGGTTTTTAGCGTCCTCCAAAACCTTTTCGTCCGTGACATTCATCATCAGCCATCTGCCGCCCGCAGAGAAAGCGGTTTGCTCATAGAGCTTTTGGGTATAATCGCTGCACAGCGGCATCAGCAATTCGGCCTCTGCCTCCTCCCTGGCGCCGACCACCACAAGCGTGATGAAATAGCTTTCCATGGGATACAGCGTACACTGTAAAATACACTGAATGACATGATCATCGCTCCTTTATTTTTGATTGTATCCCCAGTATACCACAAAACCTTGACATCTATATGTCATACTTCTATACTGGTATCATCATATTTTTTGGGGCGTATCTGTATGAAAATGGATCGGCTGATCTCGATTATTATGCTCCTGCTGGAGCGCAAAACCGTAAGCGCCAACCAGCTTGCGGACACTTTCGGTGTGTCCACCCGCACCATCTACCGCGATCTCGACACCATCGGCCAAGCCGGAATCCCCATTGTCACACGCATGGGCGCGAACGGCGGCGTGAGCATCATGGAGCAGTACAAGGTGGATAAGCGGCTGTTTACCACATCGGATATCGCATCCCTTTTGATCGGCCTGGGCGGCGTGCGTTCCGCGTTATCGGGGGAGGAAATCGGTGCCACGCTGGCAAAGGTGCGGGGCCTGATCCCGGAGGAACAACTGGCGGAGATCGAGTTCCAATCAAACCAAATCGCCATTGATCTGACACCCTGGGCAAAGGACGCCCATCTTTCCGGTTATCTGACATTAATAAAAACAGCAATGACCGGCAGGCGGACGCTCCGCTTTGATTACACCAACGCTCGGGGCGGGTCGACGAGCCGCGAGGTGGAGCCGTACCGGCTGCTGCACAAGGGCGACGGCTGGTAATTTGCAGGGGTATTGCCTTTTGCGGCGGGAATTCCGCACCTTTCGCATCTACCGCATGACAAACGCGGAATTGGCGGACACAGTTTTTACGCCCCGCAAATTCGATCCTGCCGCGCTGGAAATAAGCGAAGCGGCAAGTCCCCCTATGGTTGAAGTCACTTTCCGCTTCGATGAAGCTGTCAAGCCGGACGTTGTCGGCTTTTACGGCGACGGCGTGATCGAATCCTGCGGCGACGGAACGTACCTTGCCAAGGTAATGCTGTTCGACAACCCGAGAGGATACCACGCCCTGCTCTATATGGGCGAGCACTGTGAATGCCTCGCGCCGGATTATGTGCGGGCATATATCGGAGAGCGGGCGCGGGCTATGGCGGCGCTGTATGAAAAATGAGCAGGAACGCCTACAGGCCACTATGAAGAAGAATCATGCAAAAGGCGGGGTGTTTGGGTTCTAAACGGAATCCGCCAATTATTGGGAGGATTCAAGTTCACACAGAATTGCTTCCACCGATGTTTTTGGTGTGCGGTTATTGCGCTTCATATAAAGCAAGCAGTCGGGATCATCAACACACAGGCGGTTAATTCCGGAGGTGCTGGAAAGGGTAGCCTTGAACCCCAGCTTATTGATTATATCGGCTGCTTCGGAACACTTGCTTCCAAAAGGATAGGTAAAGCATTCCGGGCGAACATCGCAAATCGCCTGTATGTGCGCTTGCAAGGCTTCCACATCTTCTGTCAGCAGCTTTTCGTATGCCGACAAATCCTCTGATTTTTTTCGGCAGCATCCGTCCCGGCCATTGTCATTTTTATGCAGTTTTTGGGTGTGATTGGCAAGCTCCACGCGGCCCGACTCCACCATTTCGGAAATTTGCGGCCAGGTCAGGTGACCGTAGCGTTTGTCGTGTTCGTCGGCGTGATCTGTCCATAAATCGGTGTTTGCCCCTATGACCGACAGCATCATTTTTATGTCGTATTTTTCCAGCAGCGGCATCCCACTGACATAGTTGTTGTAATATCCATCGTCAAAGGTCAAAACAATCGCTTTGTCGGGAAGTGTCTTGCCCTCGTAGACATAGTTGATAAGATCCGAAATAAATACCGTGTGATAGCCGTTTTCCGATAAATACTGCAAGTCTTTCTCAAAGGCGTCCGGAGAGATGTTCCATTGATTTGTTTTTTTATCCAACAGGCTGTGGTACATAATAATCGGCACCTGTACGGTTTCGGGCTCCTGCGCACTTGCATACAGGGGCATAGTAAGCGTTTGCAATAGTGCCAAAAGCACAAAAATGTCAAATAATATTCTTTTTAATTTGCCGCTTTTCAATGAAATCACCCTTAAAATATCCTATTTAAAAATATTTTGCGGGAATCCGGCAAAAATATAATATGTAATTTTTAGATGGGGTTGTCTCATGTTTTTAACATTTATCCCATGGCGCCTTATTGCGGGCTTGTCTCAGATGGAGCGGTCAAAAAATCTTCGGGATTGTATATCTTTCTGTTGCAACGCACCTCAAAGTGGAGTTCATAGTCTGTAGCGCTGCCGCTTCTGCCAATCGCCGCAATGGCTTGTCCTTGTGTTACGGGATCCCCCACGCTTACATAAAGTTCAGAATTATGGGCGTAAAGCGTCTGATATCCCTTGCCATGATCCACTATAATATGCTTGCCATAGCCGGTATTGGCATTTTGCGCTTCGATAACCGTTCCGGCCGCAGCCGCGTAAACCGGGGAATCCACCGAAATACCTGCGATATCAATGCCTGTATGTCCGGGATATCCATTCAGGATTTCCGCGATATATCCGCCGTTCGTCGGCCACACAAAACCGTTTGCGGTGATGTATGGCATTGGGTCCTCATGCTTACCCGCAATCCGCGCCTCAAAGTGCAGATGGGGTTCAAAGGCAAAGCCCGTGGCTCCGGCCTCGGCGATTTTCTGACCCTTGATAACGCTCTCACCCTCCGAAACTAAAATCTCGCTGCAATGGGCGTAAAGCGTTGAGGTTTCCCCGCCGTGGTCGAGGATGACATACATTCCGTACCCTCTGCCGGGATTCCATGTTTTCGAAACAAGCTTGACCGTGCCGTCATTTGCCGCGATAATTGTATCGCCATGCTCTCCCGCGATGTCGATTCCAGTATGATAATTCTCTATTAAAGGCGTTTTCCCATAAGGCTGAATGATTCTAGTGTTTCCCGGAAAGGGCCATGCCAATTCCCCTCCTGTATATGGGTCTTTCACCCAATCAATAAGCTTGTAAAGCTCCGCGATTTCCTTTTGACTTACCGCGGCAGGGGCGGACGCTTCCGATCGCGGCTCGGTCGTTTCCACAATCGATGGCGCGGGCGTTTCCGTTTCTGTAAGGGGATTCTGTTCTGCGGGTGCCGCCGCGGATACGGCGCAACCGGCCAAAACGATGATAAGCGCAATGGTACAAAGCAGCACCGTTCCCCGCTTTTTGCTTGATGCGTCCGTGATGTTGTAAAAGCGTCGTTTCATTTGAGTTTTTCCTCCGTAAAATCTTGACGTCAGCGGCGTTTTGCATCGCCATCCCTGATCTATAAAAGATAATATCGTATACCCATATGCCTTTCGTTTATCACTATCGGCTCCATGCAATACATCCGTATCGCAGGAGAGCTCCGTGTCCAGATTGGCCTGCCTGCTCATGATCCAGGCAAGCGGGTTGAACCAATGAACAGCGTTTGCCAGCAGCATCAGCAGCTTGTACCATAAATCTCCGCGTTTCAGATGCCACAATTCGTGGCACAACATAAAATCAAGCTGTTCTCGCGTAAGCGGTTTCTCCGGCAGGATCAATCGCGGGTGAACAAAGCCCAAAAGCAGAGGGCTTGCCGCTTTTGACGATTTGCATAGCCGCACATTGTCTCGGATGGACAATTCCTTTTTTATAGACGCGAATCGGCGCAGCGTTTCTTCGTCTTGAATCGGCGTACTCCAACGGCGTAGTTTGTACAGGGTGTAAAAATACGCTCCCAGATGATAAAGCAAAAACAGCAGCATCCCTGCCGCCCAAATCGCCGCCAGTAAGGAAATGGGCATGGCTTTGATTGTTTTATACTGCCCAAGCTCTTGTTTTGGCAGGATATTCTGGCCGCCTATCCCCGCTTCCGATTCATTCTCCGATATCTGCGCGGGATTCGGAAGAAACCAGCCGTATTGTGCGGCCTGTGCTTCCGGCGCGAAAAATAGATCACGACTATCCAATCAGATCATAACGAGTAAAAGGCTGTGCAAAAGCGCACGCAACAAGAGTTCTGGCGAACAACTGATAGGGCCAAAAGCGACGATTAAAGCGGTAACAAAACTCATCA
>Ga0153950_1000075_pt1 | contig 40783 bp, 36 predicted proteins | sample TSNJ034MetaG_FD_104737 | JGI IMG/M metagenome (GOLD analysis project Ga0153950, IMG submission 104737) | Attine ant fungus gardens microbial communities from New Jersey, USA - TSNJ034 MetaG | ecosystem: Host-associated > Fungi > Mycelium > Unclassified | place: USA: New Jersey, Wharton State...
ATTATTCAGAAACCAGTCACGCACCTTTTTCAGCTTTGCAATCTTAAGCTTTGCCCCAAGGGATACAATCAGGGTTTCCTTTTCCAGTGCTACCCTGATATTTTCCATGCTGCGCTTCGGCAGACCATTCATTTCCAGTTCTTCACCCTTTTTCCGGTAAAAAATTGTCTTATACTTATTCCGTGCAGTTTTCGCTTTTGAATAAAACCACTCTTCCACCACTTCATCATTCTGCAGTGCGAACCCATACTGATAAATCTTCCCTGTATCCTCAGAGTTGTCTACGAAGAACACTTCAAATGTAGATTCCTGCTGTCGGCTCTTACTGTCAAATAAGAATGGTGTCACTTTCACATATGCTGAATCACCTTTCTGGCGGCTGTCATTTTCCCCTCCAAACTTAAAGGATTCTTCAACATAGTATCCCATATATTCAAAAGCTTCATAAACATTCGATTTACCACTTGCATTTGCACCATATATGGCGGCAACCTTGAGCAGCTTATCATTTGCAATCTCCACTACATGGTCACTATGTTCTGTGATCTTTGTGGCAGATAGGTCTAATGAAACCTCATCACGGAAAGATTTAAAATTCTTAAAATTAAACTGAATTAACATTATTGACTCCTCACTCCATAAATTAAACTTCTACATTCTTATTATAAACCATTCTAATTAAAAATCAACGCTTAATTTCATTTTATTTAGAATTTGAGCGTTGATTTTTAATCATTTGGTTTAACTATGAATCATTCTGTTATTATTTTACCTTTTGCATCAACAGCATCAACTTCCCTCTGAACAATTCGCATTCTGAAATCAGGGCTTCATTTTCTTCTGTCAGCTTCCTTATTCTGTCATCCTTTTTCTGCATTTCATTCTGTAATCGTTGTCCTTTCTCCAAGAGTCTGTTTTTCTGGAGGCAGACTGTCTGGAGCCCTCCAGATACCAAAACCGGCAGATAATCAAATATATTCCATATAAGGTGCTTGCGGCACGCAGAAAGAGGGGCGGGGAAGACCATCACAGGGTAATGATAACAAAGGAACTGGCAGACAGTATACAGATGCAGGTTAAGAGAACCGCACAACTTAGGAAAGAATTCGGACTGCCTTATATCTTTCTGACAAAGCGGAAGAATTTTAAAGCCGGGATGATAAATGCAAGTTACTTCCTGGTGAAGCTGGATCAGCTGGCAGAAAGATGCTGTCTTTGCGGTGAGGAGGGTGAAGCCTGGCATTTTACGTAAATACAGTCAGCCTTTTTCCATACTCCTTTCCTATCTGGGCAAAACCCATATAATTTATTTCCAGCCACTCGTTGATCACTGGAGCCGGCAGGAGCCTGTCCGTAATAAAGTGACGGTACACTAACTGCCCATTGTCCATTTCAAACACAAACCGGACAATTTTGAACCTCTTTTCCTCTGTACTTTTATGTTTCATACATTACCTCTTTCTGCCTGCCATATAAAAAGCAGGCAGAAAGAGCATAGCATTTCCCCCTCACAATTACTATAAATGAATGCTGAGCGTTTAGATGATATCTCCTATCCCTTAAGGGAATGGGTATACTTATCCGGCATAGTTGAACATCCCCTTGATTTTTTCAACAAGGGTTGGCAGGACTACTTCACCAAAGAGAGCATATAAACCGGCAAGCAGTAATGCTCCCAGTACCACAGCAATCAGGATGACAATAGCCTGGTCGATAAAACCTGTTCCAGTGTTATCTTTCAATAAACATATGGTTCTTCTCTTCAGTTCAGAGAACTTGATTCTCTTCCTTTTTATTACATTCTTCATATTCTTTTCCTTTCACTCTATAAACAGATTACCAGCTTCAATCGTGAGCATCTCTATCATGTACTTAATATTAAGAAATTAACGCAGTATCGACGAATCCTTCACCCTTATTTGTACACGCGATTGCCGTTACCCTCTCTTTGATGCGGATGCCATGCAGGTTCACCCTGGCTGCTGTCTTTAGCATTGCTTTATTCATTTTTCCCATATGAAATTGCCTCCTTAAACTATTTGGAATTATTTATAATAACCGAGTATGATATTGAGCGTGGCACTGCCTAACACCGCACCGATACAGGAAACAACCGCTACAACGATACGGTTATTCCATTTTTTCTGATCCATTTCGTCCGCTGCGGATCGACGGATACAGAAGTAAATAATCAGTAATCCTGCCACTACCGGTGCAAGTACCATAAGCCATGTTGTAACATCGCTTATGAGCTTTTCCGTGCCAGTAATAATTTTACTGCCTTTTATGCCGGACGCATACACCGGCATACTGTACCATGTCATAAGAAAAGCAGTGAGAACCGCAACCCCCACTGCTTTCACCTTCGCCTTACCTTTTTTAATCATCTTCCTCATCATGGAACTGTCTGCCTCCTTTTCGCATTATTTTTTCTGAAAACATTGAACCAGCCTGCGCCGCAAATGTCTGGTTCCTCTGCCGCTCTTCCTTTAGCTGTAAATCCTTGGTATAATAAACCCATATGTTCCACAGTGGGATGTCCCCGGAAAAGCTGGACACCACAGGCCGCTTTGTCTGCCGCTCCTCCCTCACCCTGCGGTTATGCTCCTTATCTCCAAGACCCAGCATCCTGTTGAAATGCCACTGTGAAAGGTCGGGGGAGTGCATCATTGCAGGATGGGATCGGGATACCACGATCTGATATGGCCGGGATATCCTGCGGATTTCATCTGTTGTAAGCAGATCCCTGGCTACAAGGCTGATACTGTGGGAGGATGAGGGATTTACATACCGGCCGTGCTGGCTGGATAGCTGGTAGCTGGAGGTGGTATACTTGCCCAGCTTATCGCAGATATCCTGTAAGGTTTCCTTATCGTCTGCCTGCAGGTATATCCAGGTCTGGCAGTTGGACTTTACAATGGCGGCTGTCTCTTTGTTGTATTTTTCCGTAAGCTGTTCAAAACTCTGTAAGAACAGATTGAACCGCATACCGCGGCCGCCTCCTACAGTGAGTTTGTTGGTAAAATCATTCAGCTTTGCAAAGTTGCCAAACTCATCCAGACAGAAATTTACACGGTTTTCCAGCCTGCCCCCTCGCTCGTCTGACTGGCGTACCAGTAGTTCATAAAGCTGGGATACCATCAGGCTTGCAATGGAATAGTAAGTGGTCTTGTCATCCGGTAGTACAAAGAAAAGTGCCTGCTTTTTCCTACCGATCTCGGATATCTTGTGGTCACTTTTGTGGGTGATGGAGTAAATAGATTTACTGGTAAACAGCCGCAGGGTAGTCAGGGCTGAAGTATAGAAGCTGCCCTTGGTGCGGCTTGGGGCAACATCTGAAATGGACAATAGTGCCCTTGCCGGATGCCCCGGTTTCAACTTCCTCACATACTCCTGCATAGGAGTCTTGCCTCCCACTGCCTTTGTCATTTCAGCAATAAACCAGTAGACATTGGTAAGATTCTGGTACTCCGGTCGTTTGGTATTATCAACCACCACACAGAGGATGGAGGCCGCTATAATGGACTTCTCGCCGTTTTCCCATATCTTTTCGTTGGATACATTGTCACCTACAAAAATATTGGTGATATCCCATGCGTACATTTCTGCCTTTTCCATGTCGCCTCTGTTTACTGCATCAATAATAGGCTGTAAAAGGTTGTATCTTGAGCTTTTCTCTGGGTTCTTAAAATCCAGACAGATAACCTCATACCCTAACTTTTCTAAAAACTCCCCTGTATACTCAAAAATCTCGGCCTTGGGGTCTGAAATCACCAGGCTTTCCCCGGCAAGTCCCAGCAGGCAGACGGACTGTATTACCAGTGTCCTTGTTTTGCCGGAACGTGTTGCACCGATGGTCAGCGTATGAGTATCGTCCGGCAGGTAGTAGATGTGTTCCCTGCTCCCTTCTTTTATCATGCCTACTACAATGCCGCCTTCCTTCAGCAGCCTGTAGCGGTCTTTTGTTGCTGCCCCCTCTTCTAATTTTGTTTCTGCCCTTGTTCTCTTGTTGGCCGGTTGCAGCATGTTTTTCTTTAATTCCGCAGCCGCAATAGGATCTTCCACAACTTCAAAGTTATCATCCCATTCCTCCTCCTTGTAATTGTTATTTATGGAAACGGGCGGCTGCCCATCCGAAGATGGAGCCGCCGCCACGGTTTCGCTGCATTTACTTTCTTTTATAAAACCAAGATTGTCATAGCCTGTTTCTATCAGCCCGTTAATTATTTCATTGCCCGGATCTAACTCATACAGGCTGAATACCTTATCTTTTTCCTTATCTGTCAGCCAGCGTGAGGAACCATGCTGGAACTGGCCTACCGGTGCTGGGGTCTGGATTTCTTCTGTTACACTGATAAGCTGGCTTTGATAGGGCCGACTGTTCTGTACAAAGAACAGAATACAGCATAAACTGGTAAATCCCTCAAAGGACAGGAATAGTAAAAGCTGCTGACGCTCTGTGAATAAGCCTTTTACACACTGCATAAAAGGAATCAGCGTCAGGGCATCCTGCTGGTGGGACAATATCCCGTGCAAGGCGGCAGTGAAAAACAGGTGGAATGCTGTAGCGATCAGCATGATAATACTGCTTAATATCAGTTTTTCCTTTGTCGTCATCGTTCGCTCTCCCCCTCCATTTCCTCATTGTCATCCAGTCCGGAATAAGGCATTATCCTGTCAGGATATAAAGCCTTTACCTGTTCCAGCACTTCCGGTTTAACAATGCCGCATATATCCTCATGGTAAACGGCCATTTTGTCACCGTCTGCTATATGGGTAAGGAAGATGCTCCGGCCAATGGCATTCGGCCTGCTGCCATTACCATAGTTGGCAATCCATAACTGATTAATAGGTGTCCTGTGTTCTGGGAAAAGCTGATCATGTTTCAGTACCAGTATTTCTCCCTGTAACTTCCCCTGTCCGCTGTCTGGCAGGCAGGAATGTACATCTAGCAACGGATTCCCGTCATGGCTAATGGGATAACAATCTAAGTGGTGGGGTTTTTCCACGTTATAAATGGGAATGCCGTGTTCCCTGGCAAAAGCAATCTCCCCCCTCATTCCCTGGCTGATTGTTTTCCCCATTACCCACAGTTCATCTGATTTCGCCAGAAGTTCCAGTCCCAGCTTCAGTCCCTGTTCCCTTTGTTCCGGTATGGTATCGTTACACCATTGGCTGAAAATAATATGGGGCGCGAGCGCCATCACGCCCATAGCGCAGGCATTCTTGCAGTACTCCACAGCATTTTTAATGTTTTGGTTATAGTCTCCACGCAGGGGGCTTGCAATATAAACCATTTTCATGATTCATTAATCCTTTCTTATTCTTTTACCTTCCTATTCAATTAATTTCCTCTCCAACTTATTTAATTACATCATGTGCTATACTTCATAATTCGCCACTGTTTATCTATATTAAAAGCCGCAAAGTGATGTCGACTGTTCACTTTGCGGCTTGCTTTTATCTTTATATTTTCCCTACAACCATATGCTTTTACTATAAACGGCTATCATATGCAACCTAACACTCTTTCATTTTTATCTCCCTGGGTTTCATAATTTCTGCGCTCAGCAAATTCTAATTTATATGATAGAATAGCAACACCTTCTCCACATGCACAATGCGATTGCTATATATAGTTCCCAACTCATATTATTTCACTTCTTATTTTCAAATAGACATTTCTTCAAGCTTATACTCATCTTTACTCAATTCAATTTGAGTAATGTCACACATGAGTTTATTTGCATAATTAATAATCATAGCTTTGTCTGTATTGGATATTCGGCTTCCTAAAATTATTTTTGATATCCTTGGCATTTTCATAATGTAGTTACCATTATATATTTCTTTATCGGTGAAGACTACTCTCCATTCATTTTCATAATTCCAGCAATCTGATTTATATAAAGCGGCAAGAGTTTTATAACCATTTATCTTATTATAATCAAAGGTATAATCACGGAATGCATTTGAGTACTTCACTGGGAATACTCTTATTCTAAAAAAATCATCTGTAGCTAAAGAACTCCAATCATATTCTATACATATCCCTTTATAACTATCTGCATAATGACTCCACATCAACATATTATTCCAATGAGGAGTAAGACATATTATTCTTAAGTCGTTCAATACAAATTCTTTGATTTTATCCTCAAGAATTTGTGCCTCAGATACGACTGCTTTTTTGAGTTCTTTATATTCCTCCGTATCAATATCAGATTTATTATATTTAGTGTTTAAATATTCTCCATAGCGGATTTTTGTTATACAATCATAGGGGTCATTAAATAAAATTGGGGTTTGAGCATACATAGTGTTATTTTGCAAGTTAAAGCATGTATTTTCATTAATTCTAGCATATATATAAAGTTTGCTTGGTATTTTTGCTTCCTTTAATGTAAATGCCTCTCTTAGCTGATAATTCGAGAATAATTGAATAAATTTATCAATCCATATTTTATCATCCATATCTTTGTCACCTAGTTTCATATAATAAATCCTATATTTCTTTATACTTTTTTCAAAACATATTCACATTTTACTACAGATTTTACAATTTATACTATGTCAAAGCATTCATAACTTTTCTACACATTATTGTCATAAAACAATGGTACTAAATTGTCCAGACACAATTATATCATAATTCTAAAGTATTATATAGACCTATGATAGTTTTTTAGTAAACAGCAAATGGCTAATAGGTTAAATTTATTTAAGATGTAAGCCGTACATTCTAAGATATAAAATGTACGGCTTACATGTTTTAAGGCTCGAATCCGTAATCCTCTACCTGCTCACCAAAATAATCTGCTACCTGTTCGGACGACTGTTCTATGTCTACTATGTTTTGACAAACATCAAGCTGTTGCTGCAGGAACAAAGCAACAGGTGCTTCAATAGGCGGTATCCTAGCTTCCTCCTGTACAATGCTGTTATATGCAGACAGATAAGTTGGAAAACTTGCCACTAATGTTGCTTTTAAACTGTCCTCTGATACAATCAGGCTGTCTATTTCACTGTATACCTGCCTGAGTTCATTGAGAGGGATGGCACTGGTAGTTAAGTCATAGTAAATATAGCCATCTTTCTTCTCCCCGGCCACACAAGCCATAGGTGACAGGAAGTTATCTGCCACCGTCTCCTGTACCGCAAAATATGCCATATCACCTGTTTCAACAAAATAAATACCGTTACGCACCTTTTGGTGATTATCTGCTTTTCCTTCCGGTGTTGTCCCCGGTGGATCACACTCACCAAAGTAATCCGTCAGACGCAGGTTTCCCTCCCGCTTGATTTCCTCCATCTGCTCCAATGCTTTCTGCCGTATCCTTTCACAGGCATCAACACGTTTCTGCAATACCTCATACATGGGTATTTCCATGTTTTCATCCCTGCCGTAACAAAGGTATCCGTTATCTTCCTTACCCATAGAAGCCGCTTTCTCTGAAATAATATCCCCGGCCTTTTCTTTGGGAATCATAATGCCCTCTCCGTTTTCCGCAAAGATATAATAAACATTTATGGCAATTTCCACTACAGTATTGATATTCCCCCATATGGAATCGCCTTGTGGTTGATGGTGCATAATATCGATCCTCCTTCTATTTATACTTTCATTACTACTGCATATCAATATACTAAGCTTTCATAACTACCTTCATAATTAATGCTGGTAAACTTTCACTTGTACAAAATGGTAATAACACATATAATGAGATAACATTCAACAGAGGTGAAAGCTATGAACAAAGAGCAATTAGATGCCATGGCATGGCGCATTAAGGAAAAGCGCATGTTTCTCGGACTTACGCAGGAACAGGCCGCAGAGAAGTTAAAAATATCGTACAGCTCATACACCAAAATAGAAAATGGTTTTCAGAATCCATCCCTGGATACCCTTATTGGCATTTCTACAATGCTGAAAATATCATTGGATGAAATGGTATTCGGTGTAGATGAAAACAGCGTCAGTACAGAAATACGGGCACTGGAATCTGTCCTAACGTCCTATGATAAAGAAAAGCTTGCCTATGCCGTAGAAGTGTTTGAAAAGATAGTATCCTGCCTGTAATGGCAGGATGATTTTTTATTGTTCCATTCCGTTATCCATCCTGTCAAAAAAGCGGTGGATATCAAAGAGTTTTTCTTTCTTCTGCAGTTCCGGGATAATATCCTCAATCCTGTCCACCAGCCGTTCTATGGAATTCAAGTCATCTGCAGATAAATCATCATCAACCGTCCGCATTTTCACAAGCCCGGCATGAACGATTTTAAGTTCCGTTTCCGTTAGCAGCTTCTTTTCATCCACCAGGCCGCTTCGTACCGCAAAACTCTCAAAGGCATCTTCTTTACCGTAAAAATACTGCCGTTGTATGGGCTGCCCTCCATTCTCCGCATCCTTGCGGTAAGTAGACAGCACATACTCAAACAGGGGATGGTGTTTACAGGCCAGCACCACACCGTTATGCTCATTGAGCTTGCATACATTTCCCGGTAATTGTCCCATGGCCTCATCATATGGCTTGTCAGTACAGATCCCACAGGCAACCGCTGTGGATTTGGCAAGGTTCTGTATGCGCTCCATTGTCTTATCCGGCACCTCAAGAAAGGGATTCCTTATAATCAAGTCATTCTTTCCGAAAAATGCAACCAGCCTGTCCTTTTGATAGATATCCGCCACATAATCAGGTGAAGTGGAGGGATTGACTGTAAATCCTTTCTTTTGCAGTGCTTCAAAATATGCTTTGTAAAACTCTGTTTTTGTTTTCATTACCTACCTCTTTTTCTCTCTGCTGCTACGAGGACAATCCAAAATAAAATTCAAATACTCTCTTCCATGAAAAACTGTCTTGGCGAAACAGAAGGACTTTCCGGCAGGACAGCTTCCATTTTTTGAATCAAGCCATTGATACGGCTCTCTGTCCCGCCGTCTAAATCGTTATCCAACATAACATATTTTGTAAGGCATTCAATCATAAACCCTATTTCCTGTACAGCCAGGTTTGGGGAAATCGATTGTGTGGCAAATCCGCCCCTTAGCAGAAAGCTCTCCTGTGCCGCCTGCCTGTCATAAAACCTCAGTTCCTTATAAAGCTTACGTTTATTATGGCTGCCGGATGCTTTGGCACAGGTCACAAATTCATATCCAAATAGCTCACAGTACCGGCAGAACATAACAGCATCAATACTCTCAAATACTTTAAAATAAATACTCCCCGCAAGACTGACTGTATCCATCTGCTCCAATTTCCGGTAAGGTGTTTCCATGCAAAAATCAAGTGCCTGCCTTGTCTCGGCAGCCGTCTGTTTAAGCTGCAGCTCCTGATCCGCATTATAATCCTCATATACAATATCCCCATCCTGCGTAATACAACAGAACAACGCCGGACCAGCGTAGATCTCTGCCACCATATCACTTTCAAAAAGTTCCTTCACTGTAAATCCTGTTTTTGTAAGCCTGATAAAAAAGTCCTGGAAAAACTCCTGTCTTGACTTCATTTTCTGATTCCCTCCTGTCTATTTTAATGCTCATAACCTTTATCCTGATTTTTTAAGAACAGTTCCTTTTGGGCTTCCTTTGATAAGTCTCCGGTATTGACACCGGCATTCCCGCTGTACCTGTCATTGTTTTCATTGGTAAGCGAGGAAAGTATATCCATGATTTCATAAAGCATCTGTGCGGCATAATACTCTCTTCGGCTTTGTATGTATTCCTCTGATTTCAGTTCATTGTCAAGCCGGTTTAATGATTTCACCATGCCCAGAATCCGGTTGGCAATTATCTTTTCTGCTTCCTTCCTGAACTTTCCTTCCATACTTTTTATGTAATCTTCATCGGACGCATATAGCTTTGTAAGGTTCAGCTTGGATTGCACATAATCATCTACAAGACTCTTAATTGCAGGATTCTCTTTTAGGATAAGCTGTACCAGTGAATCAACCGCAGTCTTTACCTCTGCCGGCAAAAGCTGATATGCAATCCTGCCTTTTTTAGGTACTGTATTTTTTATGCGCAGTACCCGGTTAGCAATCTCATTCAGGAACCTGTCCTCAAAGTCAAAATCCATTTCCGATTCCTCTTCCGAAGCCTCACACAGGTGCTTATATCTGCTTTTATCCATGATGCGCATATGTTTCACAAAATCCTCCACAAGCTCATCACTGATTTTCCGCATGGCTGATGCCGCCATATCCTTTTGCCTTCCATACTCCCTGATTTTTTCAGGAAATGTATCCTTTATCATCTGCCTGCGGATAGCATTTGGAATGGCTGGTAGGGTAAACGGATTCTTCACCCGTCTGGACGTATCCCAGAATACCACATGGATATGTGGATGCCTCTTCTCATTATGCGCCGCACACGCCCACTGCAGATGCTCACGGCGGATATTATTTTTTTCAGCAATGGTCATTATGTGGTTTTCAATATACCTCTGCCAGCTCTTTTGATCCTTCAGCATAAGCTCTTCGGCGGTTTCTGCCGTAAAGGATATGATACTACGGTACATGGTGATGTGCTTTCTGGAGTTGCCATAAACAAGCTGTGCTACATCCTTCCAGTCCTCAAACTCCTTTACTGCACCAGGTTCCAGCTTCCCGAACAAACCATGATCCATGCCCTCATTTCTCATAACCCTTGGACGGGTTGCGATATACCTCACATGGGCATAATTTGCACCTGCTGTTGATTTAAAGTTAGGATTGCGGAACCGTTGTTTATACATCAGTATTGAGATAAGTGTCACCTCCTGTCAGCCAAATGCAGGAGACAAAACCGACGAAGCTGGTTATACATTCCTGCATACTCCGCACAGTAATTCCGATACTGTTAAGCTGGTCAGACAACCTGTAGGCTGCCACAGGAAATTGTGTTATCAGAGTATTTCCCTTATATTGAATGATTGCCTTTATCATATCTGTTCCCTTCTGCCGCTGCCGACGCATAAAAATCAGGGAGTGTAAAGGTGTCCTTTCTTCTCCCTTTACCTCCCCATTTTAGAATAAGTTACCGCTCCATGAACTCTATATCAACCAGCCTTTCAGCCTGCTCTCTGGTCATGTGGTCATAGAACGAGTGGTGGCGCCTTGTCAACTCAAGTCGGCCTTTCTTCAGAACAAGAGTTGGCCAGTTCAGAGCGTTGGCTTCTATCCTAACATCGTATAATCCACATTATCCTAACATTAGAGTAAACAGGCTTATCCTCACGATATTTTTATCCTCATCTTTAAAAATGAGTGCCAGTTTACAAGGAACTTCGTCCCAAAGTATGAGGATAAAAAGATATATGTAATAATGAAATCACTAAATATACAAAGGATGGTGATTTTATGGATTACGATGAAACTGTGGTAAAAGTAATGAATCTACTGAAAGAAAAGGAGGTGTGTTCCAGCAGCCAGAAATCGCATAAGGATTGCTACTTGTCTCTGGGACAGTTCTTGGATCGGGAGAAGAAATCTTACTCTAAAGAATCGCGCGACGAATGGCTGGCATGGATAAAAAATGAGATTTCCAGACAAAGATGTGCAGTGTGGGAACAGTATGCGTATCAGTTGGAGGAAATGGATGCAACCGGAATGATATCTGACAGGCGTTTATACCTGAATCGGTCGAATTATGAAAAGCTTCCTATTTTGTGGAAACAGAACCTCGATCTGTATCTGGAGGAATGCCGTGGCAGCTATACCAACCGAACACTAGAATTGACCCGCATCTATTGCGCAGAAGCGCTGCTCTTGCTCACAGACAGAGGGGTTAGCAGTATCGGAGAGACTACATATCAGACAATCACTGAGCTCATCGAGATGGAGATGTGTTGCTCAGCTAAAACAAAATCGGTTATTCTGGTTTATACTGCTCGCATGATGCTTTTTTTCAGTCAAAACGGATTATGCCCGGAGGGATTTTCTATCCTATTTGACAGCCAGATATATCCTCATGTAGGGAATTTATTGGATCATTCAGAAACAAACCAGAGTATTATCCGAAAGGCAATGGATAAAGGCCGCGACTTTCCAGCAGATGAATTCAGAAAAACAATAGAACCGTTCGTAAAAACTCTAGAAAAACACGGATACGTTGGTACCACACTGAAACTTGCCCGGCACTCACTTACTGCTCTGTTTCTGTTCTTAGATATTCATATGCTTGGTTTCCATCCGTACATTATGTGGGCATGGTTTTCTGAAATCCGCAAAAATATCGGGTATTCCTGGCTTCACTGGCGGCGTGTTTTGAAGTGCTATGAAGAGTATGTTTTATCAGGGGATATACTGCCGGATGGTAAGTACCGTTATGCTCCAAGTTCATTGGAAGCTCTGCCATTTTGGTGCAGGCAGGCAGTGGAAGGCTTTCTTGGCCAGAAAGAGCGTGAATTCCGGGAAAAATCAACCGTCAGGAGTTATCAGTATTCCTGCATCCGGTTCTGCCGGTTTCTGATTAAGCATGACCATGATAGTTTCGAGCAGTTATCGCCTGCTGTCATAAAAGAATTCGCCCATCAGGATACCCATAAGACTTTCACTGGGCGCTCCGGGTGCTTCACCATCGTCAGGGGTTTTCTCCGCTATCTGAGTGAGAACGGCTACACGGGTGATCTTGGTTTGGATAAATGCCTGTTGGCCGGTACTGCTCCTCAGGAGAAACTTGTTGATGTATTGACAGATGAACAGCTTCACAGGATATCTGTATTCCGGGCATACCATAAGGAACCAATTGACCTGCGGGATACTGCCATTGTTATGCTTGGAACAAAAATGGGGCTGCGATCATCAGATGTCCTAAATCTTCGTTTTGAAGATATTGATTGGAAAAAACGTGAGATTTCTATCGTTATGAAGAAAACCCAGACTCAGATCAACCTTCCAATGCCGATAGATGTTGGTAATGCGCTTTACTCTTATATCAGCGCTGGAAGACCTCACTCTGATAGCAGATATCTTTTTATCCGCATGAAAGCTCCCTATGGAAAACTGACAGGTAAGGTATGTACTAAAGCACTTTACCGCATCCTTCCAGAAAGAAGCGAAATAAAAGGTGGTGGTTTCCATGTGGTACGCAGGACATTCGCCACGAATCTTCTTCGGAATCATGCCGGGGTAGATGACGTAATGGATGCACTTGGGCACCGCGATCCAACAAGCGTTATGAAATATCTGCTCCTGGATGATGACAGAAGCCGTAGTTGTGCATTGTCTTTGACTGATGCCGGGATTCCTATGGAAGGAGGTCTGTCATGAAGATATCAGGATATCAGTTTGAGAGCTGCTTCGGGCCTTACATTATAAGATTCATCCTGGAAAAAAGAGAGTCTGGTTTTATTTATCATTCAGAAGAATGGAAGCTGAAACACTTTGACGCATTCTGCATAACCGAAGGGGTTACAGAACCATTCTTAAGCAGGGAACTTGTTAAAAAATGGGGAACAATACGGGATAATGAGGAAATGGTGACCTGCTCTGCCAGGGTATCTATCATACGGCAGTTCGGATTATATCTTACATCTTTGGGCATGGAAGCATATATCCCGTCCCGCTTTTACAAGGCTACGAAAAAAGTAGTACACATTCTTTCGGATGATGAAATTAGGTCTGTTTTTCGGACCATTGATGCCTATGTTCCGAAGATAAATGTCCATGGATTTAATAGACTGTCCATGGAGTATAGGGTACTCTTCCGGCTGATCTACTGCTGTGGCCTCCGCATTTCTGAGGCCAGACAGTTAAGGCAGGAAGATGTTGATATGGATCGTGGAACGGTTCGGATCATGCAATCCAAAGGGCATAAAGACCGTCTTGTGTATCTTGCAGATGACCTTGCAGAACTTCTCCGGACATACAAGATAACCATGGAATCCGTTTATAACTGCAGATCAGAATGGTTCTTTCCTGCCAGAGAGGCAGAAAAGTGTCTCACTAATGGGACGATAGATGCACAGTTTCGGAAAAGCTGGGCAAAGACGCCGTATGCAGCTGGCTGTGACAGGAATCCGACTGTTCATTGCCTGAGGCATAGTTTTGTTGTAAAACGTATGAATCTGTGGATGGAGGAAGACATTTCACTGAAGGAGCTGCTTCCGTTCCTGAGCAAATATTTGGGGCATGCAAGTCCAGATGAGACTTTTTATTATTATCACCAGATTGATACTGCATTCCGCATCATCAGAAACCGTGACAAAACCGGAACAAGGGTCATTCCAGAGGTACCATCTGATGAGTAGAAAAAAACCTGAGCAGAAGTTGTTCTTTTCAAAGACCCTTGATTTTCTTGATCACTATCTTCCAGAACAGGCGATGAAGAGCGGAAATACGATTGAAACATACAGGGATGCATTGACAGTGTTCAGAAGATATATCACGGACACGCTGCAGCTGTCGATTCGTTCCTTCCGCTTTGAAGATTGTACTCATGAGTTATTGCTTGGGTATCTGGCATTCCTGAATAAGAACGGAAATGCAGCTACGACCTGCAATAACAGGCTGGCTGCCATCAGGGCATATCTCTGGTATGTGGCTGATGTGGATATTTCGCTGCAGTCAGTAGCATTGGCGGCATCACATGTACCATTCCTTAAGGTTCCGAAACTGATAAGGGAGATCATCGCAGAGGAAGATATGTTAGCACTGCTGTCTGCTCCAAAGAACACAAAGACCAGTAAACGGGACCAGTTGATCCTGATACTTTTGTATGATTCAGCAATCCGGGTGTCAGAGCTATTATCTCTGGATGTAAGAAGCGTAAATCTGGATGCGGCAATCCCTTATATACGGATATATGGTAAAGGTGATAAGGAGAGGATCGTTGCCCTTACAGACGGGACAGCGGCACACCTTAGAAGTTACATGAAGCTTTACCATTTTGAAGGTGGTGCGGATTCCCCATTGATTTATACGATCATAAAAGGATATAAAGACCGGATGTCAGTGGGGAATGTAGAACGGATCATCAAGAAATATGCAGACCAGATACGTCCAGAGCATCCAAATCTGCCGAAGAGCTGTTATCCTCATATGGTGCGTCGCACAAGGGCGACAAACCTGTATCAGGATGGAACCGAACTGGAACTGATATCCCGGATACTTGGGCACTCATCTACAGAAACCACTCGTATCTATGCGATCCCGTCCGTAGAAATGCTGCGGAAGGCGATGGAAACTGGAAAACTTGCAACAGACGAGACCCCTCAGTGGCCGGATGACGAAGCGGAGATGGCACGGTTGTGTGGATTGAGATAGAAATGTTATCCTCATCTTTTGGTGGAAAAACCCGAAAGAAATGGTAGCTCATAAAAAGATGAGGATAAAAATATCGTGAGGATAATCCTGACGCTATGTAGATGGCGTTGCAGACAAGCTCCGTAAACGGGAATCCCATTCTTGAAATATCAAAGGGTGTGACCGCCGTTTCGCCTGTCCATGAGAACAGGTTATATGCGATGGATATTAGCTGTTGCTGCGGTTCATCATATTCCTGAATAAATTCCAGCAATCTGGCAAAGTCAATACCCTCCGGACCTACAAAACTGTATATATTCCAGCAGATGACGGCATCACCGGACAGCAGATAGAAAGCTGCTCGGCATGAGGAGTCCAGTCTTTTGCCTTCCATAAGCTCTTGTAAAGTGGCGTACCGTTTTGCCTGTAACATATTACTCATATCATAATATTCTGCTTCCGGTTCATAGCAGCAGATAAAGTTGTCTGAATGAATACATTCAAAACCGTATGCCCGTTCCAATCCGTCCCAGTACTTTTTTATATAATTCAGAGCATCCTTGTCCGGACATAAGCTTTTTCCCTGACCTATACTGTAGCTTCGGATGCTGACTGAAATCTCTGTTCCACCACAAGGCAGCTTTGTAAGTTCCCGAAAGCTGTCTGTATCCTTAATACTGTATTTATCAGGTATACCGGCAAAATAATACTCCGCAGCACCATTTGGGGTATTAAGCTCCACCACAGAAAATAGAAAACTGATATCGTCTAAAATCATTCCATTGTGGACGATAAACTCATATTTTTCATTTTCTACGGAGTGAATTTCCCCTTTCAGATGCATTTCATCAAAATGCTCCTCAATATAATCTATTTCATCCTCGCTTGCATAACCGCCTGTATTACTGTCAAACATAAACATCTGTGTTTCCACTTTCACATTTTCGCCAATCGGCAGCTTTGTAAGGAAATTAATGTCTGCCAAATTACACAGTAAATCATTGACGCACTCTATGGAATTGGCGATGTACAGAGTGGTGCTTTTATCAGAGTCGGCTTTCATTGTGACACGGCAAAAATGTGCTGATTCAGTCATTCGCATTACCTCCCATCCATACTTGAAAATCATTGTTCTGTACAGATACCATAAACAACTCCACGAGTTTCGGGTCAAACTGACTGCCTGCATTGTTGCGGATGTAGCTAACCGCATCGTTAATCGTCCATGCAGGTTTGTAAGGCCGCTTATTGATTAGTGCCGTAAATACATCGGCGATTGTGGCTACTTTCACATAATCAGGCTGTATGGCTCCTGCCATGCCCCAATAACCCAGCCCATCGTATCGTTCATGATGGTACATAGCTATTTTTCTCGCCATGTCTGCATACGGACCAGTCAGCTTTTTCAAGAGGATATAACCATGAACGGTATGTAACCTCATAATGTCAAACTCATCGTCAGTAAGTTTGCCTGGTTTCTCCAATATGCCTTTGGGTATTGTGGATTTACCGATATCATGCAGGGCTGCAGCCATCCGTAGCTGCCTTGCTGATTTTTCGGAAAAACCATACCGTAAGGCAAGCTGCTCACTCACGATCCCCACCATTTCGTCATGCTGTTGGATGTTGATAATGGTTACTATATTTTCGTCCTTCCCCAAGAGCTGCCGCATATATTCAGACATTTCCATTTTCAATAATTCCTTTCCCTGCTATCAGTTTATAGTTTGTCTGCCAGCTTCCGCAGGTTATCGGAATCTTGCAAAAAGCTGTTGATTTGAAAATCTTTCTTTTGCATGTAGTCCACGCCTAAAGTGACCGCCTCGCTCAGCATTTGGTCAAAGGCATCCTCACTGCCGGCATCCGCAAGGTTTTGCAGTACCTTAATCAGCAGGAAAAAGGACGCTGCATTTATCTTTCCGGTTTTCATCAGCATTTTGGCAAGGCGGTCAGTGTTGTGCTCGGTCAGTTTCTTTATATCATCAAGCTGATATATTGCCGTAAGCTCCTGACGAATGATACTGGCAATAAAGTCCACATCTTCTTTATGTCCTTCAACTGCCAGCCCTTTTTCAACATATTGCCGTACAAGCTCGGACGTGGTGGTATGGTTCTTTACGGCTAGCTTATCCAGGGTATGAAGCATTTCGGTGGAGAAGTTGATAGATCGCTTTTGGCTTGTTGTTTTAATAGGCTAACCCCTCCTTCAGATTATTTTATTTAGAATGGTTAATTCCCCCTGCATCGACAGAAGGATGTGATACTTACAGAAAAATGTATAAACAGAAAGACCGTGTGCAGGTGTTCCTTCACAACAGTCTCAATAAGGGAATGCCGGATACAGCCAATCACAGTTTGCCCGTGATCTTCAACTGCCCGGCATTTTCATTTCATATGACATTAATAATTAATAGGGCAAAACAGATATAAATCCCTGTCACTTATATACCCTCTCCGGAACATAAACAATCAGCGCCTCTAGCTTTTTACCCTCCACTTTCAGATCCAGAAAATAATCCCGGATCAGACTGGCTGTCATGATGCCATTCAAGGAATACATTTCACCTGTCTGATAATCCACGATGGCAAATGGACACATCTGGACATCCGGCATGTATTTTTCCTGTTCCTCCATAAGCTCCATGATCTTGTCCATGCATATATCACAGTACAATTCCTCTGTCTCCGACAAATCAAATGTTTCTGCTTCTTCCCATGATAAAGTGATTGTACACATCCCTCGGATACTATCCATCCAAAACCGTGCCGTCCGCCCATTACTATCTGTCACCATAACAGCCTTACTGCATCCATACTTTATCAGCCTGCCATAATCATCATAAGGCAGCAATTCCATATCGGTTGCCTGCCCATTCGCCAGATTTACCAAACCTAACATGTCTTTCTTTTTTCCAAATGCCCAGACGCTGTTTATTCCACACACATTGCATTCAGCATTTATGCTTTCATTTTCTGCCTCCTGCTCCATTACTGTCCGCTTTTTCCCTTCACATCCGGACAGGCTCATTAGCAGCACTAATAACAGCAGCTTCTTCTTCATGGATCATACCCACTCTCCACCTGCTTACTTCATTCATTTAACTTCTTGGCAAAGTTCACCTTTCAACCCTGAGTATATTTTCACGGCTGGAAATATTTTCACCCACTGGCATCCTCCGTCTCTCCTGAAGCAAGCTGTGTGATTCCCTTTCTTCTTCAGTTTCCGGTTGTACTGTTAAAATTATCTCCCTTGGTTCACTGGTTTCTGGTATTTCCTGCCGCTCCGGTATGTTTCCAGAGCAGTATGGACATTTTCTTATATGGACTCCTGTTATGCCTGTTATTTTGTACCATACTGTTCTGTCACTTTCATTCCTCAAGATATTAAAATGATGTCACTTTCCTGTCAATTGACTGTATCAATAGAGCTGACAGTGCCATAGAATGGAAACAGAAGATACTGACCAGGAGGTAACTATGGCGACAAACAAACGGGTTTTTACACTTAGACTGGAAGATGAGGTTTTTGACAAAATCGGTGCATTGGCTACAAGACAGCATCGTTCCATGACAAACTACATTGAATACATCTTGCTGCAGCACATCAAAGAGGCAGAAAAAGAAATCGGTGAAGTCATACTGCCTGCTTCCAAAGAAGATATTTAAGGACCGGTCCATTGGATGGACTTTTCCCATTCCCATAATACAACAATATATCCGTATGTACAACAATATTTATTGTCTTATATTCTGTTGGATTATCACACATAATATAGTTGGATTATTTTTTCAAAATCATTTAAACATTTGGTCTTTTCATTGACAAGAATGGGGGTGTTGCAATGCTCAATCTGGCCGAGAACTTCAAAAATTTAAGGACTGCAAAAGGGATTAGCGTATACCAGCTATCCAAAGATTCCGACGTTTCCGAAAATTACATACGCACAATCGAAAAAGGCACCAGCCAGCCCTCCGTAGCCATTCTGGATAGGCTGTTGTCCTGTCTTGGCGTGACCTTATCAGAATTTTTCAATGATGACAGGGAAGCAATGTACCCCTCTTCATTTGAGAGAGAGCTGGTGGAAACAATCCGGACATTGGAGGAAGAAAAAGCACAGGCTGTATTGCAGGTAGCAAGGTTATTTACAAAATAGCTGCAAAAACAATCCCATCCATACTGACATGCGGTACTGCGGCTTTCGTTATTCCTGCATTACCGGAGCGCAGATAAAAGACCGCACAGTAGGAGGAATCCAACGTTTTCCTTCCTGCCAATGCGGCCGGTTCCATATATCTGTCTGCCTGTGACACTAATTATACCTCCTGCTCCCACTCATTTTCTATCTCCTGGCTTCCGCACTGTGAAGCTAACCGTTCAAGCAATTCCTTTGTCTGATCCTTGTCAGTTGCCATTGATAGTGACTGTTCCTCTCTATCATAATAGTAGACTTCATCAGACAGCAACTCTTCCGGTTCAACCAAGTTCCGATTAATATCCACAACCATTGCCTGCAGCTCTGCCGCATTAAGCATCCCATCATCTTTCATAAGCAGTACCTCATGGATACTGCTGGGCAGAATAAAAAGATTTCCACCTGAATTTTTTGCAAGCTGCTGCAGGATATCCGGGTAAAGCATGACTGTCGCACCGTTGGTCCTCTGATTATTTGACAGGACATACTGATTATATGGTTCTATCACATAATCAGATAATTCCTTCTGGCTTTTATTTTCTCCTCCTCCTAATTCTAACATTATGTCATACATACTGGTAATCTGTACCGGACACAAACGCTCCGTATTTTCCAGGGCAGCTTTATATAACGCGTTACCATCTATTCCCCAATGTCCAATATGGTCATTATTCACAACAACTGTGGCACTGCCATACTCCCGCGTCTCCAAAAGCACCTTATATATTACCGTAAGATCCGTATTCTCCAAATCTTTATGAGGTAATGTTTCTAATAAAGAAGCATTTTTATCCTTGTTCACTACTTGCAGAACCAACTTTTCTTTTACTTTATCATAATCAGAAAACCAATCACCAATGTCATTAAACTGGTCAGTCATGCTATTTGTATGAACCTCTGCGATATTCCCTAATATACTTTCCAGGCTTCTTCCGTTCTCATATTGCTCGTAGAATCCCTCCAGATATATTTTGGGCACAATCTTATCCTCTTGTCTCATTATGGAAAGCCCATGTAACGTAACTGAATTATTTTTTTGTGTTGTTAATATTGTTACATCGGCCTCCTGAAACGCTTTCGGCATGTATTCTTTAATATGTTCTGTTATACTACTCATAAAATCTTTATAATCCATATCTGCAATCCTCGTAACCGGAATTTCTTTCTTGTGAGGTTATGCTCATTTTAAAAATATTACCGACATAACCAGAATTGCATATCAGTAACATTCTGTGCATAAATGATTTAATTAGATTCCGGTTTTTCCTTTCTTTATATTCAAATTTTGCATCCCTACTCAATAGTAAAGAACTCTTGCTCTATAGCGTAATCTGTATCTTTTCTCATGATATTTAATTGATTAACATTCTTTCATACCTCCTCCTGATCATATTTTGAATTAATCTATATAAAAAACCACAAAGCGGTATCGTTTTGCCGCTTTGTGGTTTGAGTTGTTAATATGAATTCCATCCTTTCTTTCCTGCCAGTGCGACTAGTCCCAAATATCTGTATGCCTGTGACACGGACTATACCTCTTGTTCCCACTCATTTTCCATCTCATCACTTCCCCATTGTGAACCCAGCCGTTCCAGTAATTCCTTTGTCTGCTCCTTGTCAGTTGCCATTGACAGTGACTGTTCCTCTCTATCATAGTAATAGACTTCGTCAGACAAAAACTCCTCCGGTTCTACACATTTTCGATTGGTATCCATAACTATTGCTTGCAGTTCTGCCGCTGTAAGCTTCCCGTCATCTTTTATCAGCAATATTTCATTTGTACTGCTGGGCATAATAAAGAGATTTCCATCGGAGTTTTCTGCAAGCTTCTGTAAAACATCCGGGTAAAGCATGACTGTCGCGCCATGTAATCTCTGCTCATTTGACAGGACATATTGATTATATGGTTCTATCACATAACCAGATAATTCCTCCCGATCTTTTGTTTCCCCTCCCTCCATTAATTCAGATACCACGTCTTCTATACTGCCGATTTGTGCCGGACATAAACGTACTGTATTTTCCAAAGCAACCTGATATAAATCGGTACCATTTATCCCCCAGTATTTAATATGTTCATTGCTCACAGGAATCGTGCCACTCCCATGCCACCGTGAATCCAAAAGCACCTTATAGATTGTTGTAAGATCCATATTCTCTAAATCTTTATGTGGTACTCTTTCTAATAATGAAGCATTGTTATCCTTGTTCACCACTTGCAGAATCAGCCTTTCTTTTACTTTTTCATAATTAGAAAACCAAGCTTCAAGATCATTGAATTTGTCAGACCGGCCGCTTGTATATTTCTCTGCAATATAACCCATTATACTTTCCAGGCTTCTTCCGTTCTCGTATTGCTTGTATAATCCATCCATGTATAAATTGGGCACAATCAAATCATCTTCTCTCTTTATGGAAAGTCCATTTAATAATATATTATCATTGTTTACTTTCGTTTTTAATATAGATATATTGGCATTCTGAAATGCTTCGGGTAAATACTCCTTAATGTGTTCTGTTATCTTATTCATAAACTCCTTGAAATCCATATCCTCCTTGTAACTGGAATTTCTTTCTTGTGGGGTTTTGTTCATTCTAAAATATTATCGACATAACATGTATTACATATCGAAACCATTTTGTTGATAAACATATTTCTAAAATTCCAGTTTTTCCTTTCTTTATTTCTAATTTTGTATCCCCCACTCATTAAAAAGCACTCTTGCTGCTATAGCATATGGCAATAAGCCGTTCTCTTTTTTCATGATATTCAATTTATTAACGTTCTACCCCTTATTTTGTATTTATCTATATAAAAAACCACAGAGCGGCGTCATCTTGCCGCTCTGTGGTTTGAATGGTTTGTATGAAGTTGTAATTGTTATTATATAGATAATCTAATAGTTACTTACCTCAAAGTTTTTTGTCAGAATTTTTTTCTTTGATATATTTTGCAATGCTGTCAAAATCTCCGTAAATTGTTCCGTAATTGACACCTATATTATCCAATTCATACAGGACTTGTTTAGGATTTATAACCTCAATTGCTTGTATATGTGAAACATTATGCATTTCTATCTCAATATCTGAATACATTCCTGATGCCGCCATATACGGCATATAAACAAAATAGCCTTGCTGCTGCCGTGCCCTTTCAAATGTAATTTTGGGTCTATAAATCATCGGTGGAAACAATTCCTGATAAACTTTCAAATCAGGGTTTCCCTTGCATCTATATTCAACTCTGAAACAATATAGCATAAAACTAATATAGTACATCAAATCGTCTACAGGAATTTTTGAGCTACTCATATCACTCATAATATCATCTTTATATACTGCCTCACGTAATTCTTCGAAAAGTTCACGTTCAGCATTAACAGCTTTATAAAAATCAAGAGATAATTCTCTTGCACGAACAACCCCATCACCTTTAACTCTGTTAATAAGCTCTTCATAAGTAACAGTGCTTATAACATTTTGATTTTTTTCAGAATACTTATCTCTTGTAATACAGTAAAGCTTGCAAAACAATTGATTTATATAGCTTGACCCTTCCATAACAAAAGCTTCTCCTGTGAATCGGAACAAACCTCTCGCGCCTTCAAACATTTCTCTAATTGAATTATGTATTTTGTTGATCGCTATCGGATTTCCTGAAATAAATAAGTCGAATACACCCTCTCTTGGAAAGGCTTCAATGATCTCGGTTATATCAATAAAATCTCTATTAGAAAAAATATAAACGTAGCCATTCTCTTTTGCTTCGTGACATGCAAAAAACAATGCGTTTAGTGGGTTAGATGTAACGTCCAACAAGTTTGTAGGTAGCCCATAGTGCTGAGTAAAAGCTAAAAAATTCTGCTTTTCAATATCAGAAAGGCGATGACCAACAGTTGAATAGTATTCATTTATTGATTTTATAAGTCTCCCTTGCTTTTTGCCCCGAAAAGCGCCTGCTAATCTTGCATCATATTTAGAATTTTCACCTCTGAAAGTAAAATCGGCACTTGGGTATTCTTCCAATAATTTTATATAATCTGACAAACCTTCAATTGATTTTAAATTATCCGTATCTATTCTTAAGTAGTCATGTTGATCCATCTTAGTCTTCCCTCGTCGACGACATATACAATCTACATTTGATCTATAGCCAGATTCAATTAGCTAATTCTAAAATACCATTTTATGGAGTAAATGCAGTTGGCCATACAGCATAGTGTAAACATAATGCAAATATAATATTGAGGTTTATAGTTCATAATATTTTACACAGTAAGTAAATAATGCTGTCTTTTGCTATTCACTTTCCACGTATTTTTTGATCGAATGCTGGTGAACGCTTGCTAATGCAGTAACACCAATTAAGTTCATCTGGATCAACTGGTGAATAGCCGCATAAGAGCATGGCATCTTTGAATTCGTTATTAGTCAAATAAATTCCAGTATCACTATGCAAAATATGTTTTATACCGTAACTTGTATAATTTAGCAACGGTGTTTTCCGCGGATAGATGTTTGCATCTATCCAATTGCTCACAATATCAATTTCTTCTTGTGAGTGGTCTGTGATAAGACCAGCGTCTTCAGAGCCGTTTTCGATACTATAAGGTCTTCCATTTTTTATCATTTTCTTTTTCCTCCATTTACTTATGTACTTTTGTGCGGTTATCAGATAGTTTTTAATTTTCTGACAAGCAATGAATCTGAGTTTGCTCCATAAATGCTGATTAATAGTGACTGTTTGTTATATATAATTTATTATAACGAAATATCAAATATATCCATATTATATAATACAATCAGAATGAAAAAATGCTGATTGTATAAGTCAATTATGCTTGTCCTACAATAAGAATACTTAGTTAGGAATATGTATAACAACATGATAAAGTTTTGTTATAATGTCATTTCGCTTTAGCTCTGCCACAGCATATTTTAACTCGGAATATTGTTTGCTTAAAGGTACTGTGTATTTTACCAGTTTAAAAGGATAATCATAGGATTTAGTATATGATAAATATTTTTCCCAAAATAGCGAAAAATCTTTTGACTTCACATATGCAACCATGAAATTGCATGTGTTGCCTAAAGTATCATATTTGTATATCTTGTCAATGTGTTTGGATATATATGATTCGTAGATATATGACAGTTTAAGAGCTTCAATTATCGAATAAGGTAAGTCATTTTTTCTGATTAGGATATCAACTTCTCCCGCATCCTCCCCACCAGCTGAAGTTCCCTGCCTTGTCTGATCCCTTAAATCATAATGTAGGGCAGTGAGTAGGTCTCTGATAAAGTCATTCATATCATTTTCATCAGCTTCTTTATACAAATGATGGGCTTGCAGCCTTTCACAACAAAATAAAATATCGCTGAGTAATATTGGATCTGATGCATTTTTGTCTCTTAACTCGCTAAAATTATAATTGTGCTTGTCAAATTGCATTTGTAAGTCTTTAGGCATTAGGTCTCTGTATTCTATCAAATCTACATCAGAAAATAGTTGATTAAATAATTCTGGATTTCTTAAGTATATTGTTACTAATCGCTCTAACCTATCTGGTAAGAAATCATGATCTGCAAAAAAAATGTAGTAGTATTCTTCGTAATTTGTAACTGCGTATAACACATGATTGTACTTGTTTTCCAATTCGTATGCAAATCGGATTTTATCAATTAAATCGCAATCTAATTCATATGGAATAAGATTATCAAAAATATCGTTAAAACTTTCCCACCACTGTAGAATTACATACAATAAATACTCATATGTAGGTTTAATAAAATCCCTAAGTACATCAGAGCGGACAATATCATAAAGGTCATAAACCATTTTAATCCATGTGTCATTATCAATTCTAAAATTATTGTACGGTAAAAAGTCTTCTGAATCAAATCCATTGCTATCTTCTAAATAATCTAGTAATACCCTAATGATACATTTTACATTTTTATTTACATATTTTGTTACCTCTATATCGAGGTCAGTCATAGCTGTATCGTCAAATAAATCCAATGATATCAAATACTCACCAACTTCCCATAATGATTTAGAAGCTCATTATTAATTTCTAATACCCAACTTATGGATACGCGTGCACTCAATTTAAAAACCATCATTATCAGTGATAGAAGAGGAACTGATTTTGCTCATTTGGTTTATAAAATAATTACTTTATCTCTCTCAAAACAAGCAACAAGAAAAGCTTCACCATAGTTCGTAAGTTTTGCATAACCCTACTTATAAACATTACACCACTTTCTGTCATCTGCACACATTGTATAACAAATTATCAAAAAATTCAATCTTATAATATTCAATAATATGCCTTTAATATGCTTTCACTTCTACAAAGTTCCTACAGGTATTGACCATGCCCATAAAAAAATAATGCCAGAAGGTTATAGTCGATTGTCCACAATGCCCTTTGGATGTTTACGATTATTGTTGCTTTCCATAGTTTAGTCTATTTCTAATCTTCATGAGCATAACCGCCATCCCTTATATTAAGGACTTGTTGCTCCTTGAGGCTTTACTCATGAATTTGGATTATATTCCTCCACACTTCTACTCTGTTTCTACTCATTTACAATCTATCCGTAATCCGACGATGATTATTTGTATCCTGCTGGAACCTGTTGCTTTAAAAATCCTCTGTTATCACCCTCTTTTCCATGATGTTCCATTTAGAACACCAATCTTTGCTATAGAACCCCGTTGCAACCTTTGGTTTCAAGCTGTTTTACTGGCGGGTGGAACCCGCCTATTCCTGCCTTCAAAGTCAGAAGTAAGGTCTGACCTCGCTCCGCGTCGGCCTATTAAAAAGCGGAAAAAGAAGTATCGCAGTTCTAATCACTCGTCTATATCCTCACCCGATTTTCAGGCTACATTTCCACCCCCTGCTCCGATTCAGGGGCTTCAGTAATGTCATGTATCCCGGTATGCGGCAACAGTGCCTCTATATTTTCTACGGCGGCTTGCAGGGCGGTGTTTTCATCTGCAGACAGATTACCCTTCTTTCCCTTTTCTAATAGCTCCTGATATTCCTCTGAAACCAGATAGGAATCCAACTGACGGGCGGCTACATACATGGCTTGCTGCTTTAGTTCCACGTCCGGCATAAAGCTTTTAATGTTTTTATTCACAAACTGTGACAAATAGAAATTGAGGATCCCGCCGAGTTCTGCCATTATTTTCATGCTTTCAAGATCGTCATTCAGTGTCTTGAAAGTTCCCATTTTGCAATAATCATCTCCGCTTTTGTCAAACTTTCCTTTCAGGTAGCAGTCAAGATAAATCCCTTCGCTGCCGCCGAAATCAGCCATTCCGCAAAAGCAAAAGTTATAATCTGTAAGTTTGATGATTTTATAATCTTCAGGTGAAAAGTAATCAAGTATTTTTTCTGCTTTACCATAATCGCCGGTTTCTTTAATTTTCTTAACGGTTATTTCCATAAGCTCCTTGTTTGTATAGCGTTTTACAAAAGGAATCTCTACTTTTCCATCTTTTCTTGACTGCAGTATTTCTTTAATGCCGCTGTTTTTTAACCACAGACTAGAAAACTCAGTTTTATCGCAAGCGCCGAATGCTCTGCTCATATACTTTTTCTCAATATCCTCATACTCACCTGGCGTAACTGCGAAATTAGTGAGGGCTTCAAACTCTTTTTTCATCATAGGCATATTCCTCCATCTCAAATTTTTATTTACATTTCCACGCCCTGTTCCATATCAGGGAACTCTGTGGCTTCATGTTCTTCAGTGTGTGGTAACAACGCCTCTATTTTTCCCATCATCGCCTGCAGGGCATCGTTTTCATCTGCCGTTATATCCCTGCTCATGCCCGTTTCTAAAAGCTCCTGATACATGGAGCGGAGTTCTAGTCCGGACATCCGGGAGAGTTCCGTCTGGTGTTCGGTAAGCATGAGGTTTATTCCAGCTGGCTCTGTGGATTTGTCCGATTGTGCGGTTTCCCCGGTGACTGATTCTACATCCGGCTGTAACGCCTGCATGTCTTTTTCCTGATTATATCTTTCCAGGCTCTCAACCTTTGCTGCAGCCATGTTCACCGTTTTGCCCATAGCCGTAAAAGCATTTTTTATCCCTATAAGGGGCATCTCCATTGCTTCTGCCAGATTGCCGTTGGCTTTGATTTCCTCATTAATTTCCCTGCCGATGAATATCCTGCCGATGTTTCGGGCACTGTTGCCCATTTCATGGTATTCGCGGCTCATAGCTTCGATTTTTTTAACGGTGCTTTCGGTATTTACAACCGATTTTTCCAGTCCGCTGCTCACAGCCTGCAGACCGTCCTTGATTTTCAGGAAACCGGATACCGATCCAAGTGCCGTCAATCCTTTATCCCTGATTGTATCAAGGGCGTTTTGGGTGAATGAGATAATGCTGTCCCTGATGCCAGTGAGCTTCGTTCCCATATCCGATACTGCGGATTCCATCATTTCTACCATGGCCACAAACGGATTTTTCTTATCCTTTATCCCACTTATCTGAGTCTTAAGCTCTGCAATCTCGAACCGTATGGCGTTGTATTGATTTTCTAACGTATCAACATATTTGACTAACGACTCATAATCCTGCTTCTGCGTTTCCATGCCGGGTGCATTCATAACCTCAAGAAAATTAATTACATCTGGATTTTTGTACAGGGGCGCTAATGTATCTGCCATTATCTGTTTACCTCTCTTTCTCAAGATACTCCGCAGGAGCCTGGTCGATTATCGTTCCATTTTGCCCTGCCTTGTATCCTGGCTAACATACTTTAAATAGATTATTTACTTTATTATTTTAGTTACGTGTCACAATTCCATCCCCTCATCGCTTTGTTCTTCAGCCTGCTCTCCATCCAGCGTAATCTCCTGCCGGATCGTTGGGGTAAGCATACCCTTAAATACAAGTAGATCAAGATTATAATCCTTTTCCCTTGGCGTCTGGATAAAGGTTTTGTAGCCCACCCCCGCAAACTCCCTGCTTGCCTGTCCCGCTTTTTCCTGACCGTGGTTGTGGGGTGTACCGTCCGGCAGTTTGCCGTCCACATCGTTGTCGTAGCAAAAGACTATCTCAGTAATTTCTGGATGGCGTTCAAGATATCTGCGGAGGGCTTTGTCGGACAGGCAGCCTTCAGCTACACGGTGGTCTTTTGTCCAGTCTATTCCATGCAGTTTACAAAGAGATGCGTGACTGATGGAATCAACAGCCGCTTCAAACTCATAAACGCGACAGCTTCTTCCCTCCATGGTAAAACCGTATGTCTTATCCGAATTTTCCCTGTCCTGTTTGAAGCTGGAATTACTGTACATGCTTCTCTGTGAGCAGTAACGGGCTTTCCCTGCTTCGTCATAACCGACAAAACAGCAGTTTTGATAGGTTCTGAGCTCCCCCGTATTCCTGTCGGGCTTCTGTTCCCTGCTCTGAAAAATCTTGTCCTGATTGATAAGGGTATAAACAATATCCTTTTCTATTCCCCTCGTCTGCACAAGATAGGCAATTACCTGATTGAAATTGGGTGCTTTCGGCGGCAGCATCATTTCGCCCCTTGGCGCTTTTTCCACGGGATTTACGGTATGCCCTGTCTGCCCGTAAGCCTCGCAGTTAAGTATCATTTCAATCGCTTCTGTTTTTGTGCTCCTTCCAAAATACTCCATTACAAAATCAATGATATTGCCTTTTTTCTCTGTAGTAAAGCAGTAAAAGCCCCTGCCGTGATTGAAAAAATAAAGACCGCCACTGTTCTTTACATGAACGGTGTGGCGGTCTCCTTTTTCAATCTGATAGCCGTTTGCAACGGCAAAGTCTATGATGTTGGTATCAAATACCTGTTTCATCTGTTCTTCGGTAAACGGCATGGTCCTTGCGGCTGTCTGTATCCGCATATGTTTTTCACCTCCCGGTCAATGAAAAAAGCCACACTGATTATCAAAATCAAGGTGGCTTTATGTGTATAGCTGCTGGTTTATCGCTCCAATTCTTCCCCGTCATCATACTGCTCCACGGGTGGATCATGTTCAAAAGCGATTCCGTCTATGCAAAGGTCATATATTATGGCTTACATCCTCAAATTTGCTGTGCGTTTTCATCTGCCGCTCCTTTCAACGCTCCAAAGCGTCTTCCCTTTCTTCCACTCTTTCTTCATACTTCCGTTTACGTTCCAGGATGGGGAAATAGTTAATCCCCATATAATCCATTACCTGACCGCAGCCTAATGTGTGTATGCAATAATAATGCAGCTTCGGATGGGTGATAAACATTTTTTGAAACCTGTTCGGTTCCGGCTCCTGATTTACGCCGAACATGCAGGCGAAACATCCGGTGCGGCGGCAGCCTGTTGTCATAAGTTTTTGCTCCTCATCAAAAAGGCTTATCTGGTTATTCTTTGGTACAATATCACCATAGATTTCGGAATAAGGAATGCCCGTCCGCTTTATGTATGTGAGAACATCCTGCTCGGTCCAGAAAGCCATGGGATTGGACATTATCCTTTTTGAGTCAAAGGAATTACAGCCGTGTCTCATCCAGGTAGTCTGCCGCAGATAGCTTTCCTCGGCCATTACTGCGGTCATCGGATATAGTTTATTTATTTTTTCAAATTTTTTTAAAGGTCTTTTCTTCATTACCTCGCAGCAATGGCTGGATATGGGGAAGGGAGCATCAATCAGATAGCGGTACTTTATATATCGCTGGTATCTCGTGCTCAGCGTTCCGTCCTTAAAGTTCCCGTTCATTTTCTGTACCGCCCACTCCGAACCGCGCCTTGCGTAGTAAATCGCCCTTGCAGCCTCTTTTCCCACAACCGGATACCCGTATTGTGAAACCACTTCGCCAAACCGCATTTCGGGCCGCAGCCATTCAACATTATCAATGCTTTTTACAAAGTGTCTGATCTCCGGGTACTCCAGTCCGGTATCGACAAAAACAGCCGGTATTTCAGGGTACAGCTGACGCACAAGGTGAAGTAAAACGGTACTGTCCTTCCCGCCGCTGAAGCTGACATAAAATCTGCCGTTCATTTCACGGTGAAACTCCATAATTCGGGCCTGTGTGCGGCCAATTTTAATGTACAGGGGATAATTTTGCAGGGTTAATAAATCACTTCTTGAAAATCTGGTCATAGACTTTCCTTTAATTGAATAAAAAAACGAGAGCCTTTGCTTTACAAAGGCTCTCAATTCGATACCTATATTATGAATTACATTTCAAACTCGTTTTCTTCTTCCTCTTCTTCATTGTAATACCTTACCTCAACAGCCTCAAAGCCCTGGTCATGGATATTGGTAAACCATTGTGACATAAACTGTTCGAGGTCGCGTACCTTTGCCGCCGATACGCTGTCAGTGGTATAATAAACGCCCATATTATCCTGTAAAAAGGATGTGGGCGTTACCGTTTTATTATCATTATCCACTTTCATAGTTATCTCCGGGTCTCGCATGGCATCGCCGTTCTGCTCGTAGTAGTGGGCTATGCTGATTTCACCGCCGCCGATATTCTCCAGCACCAGGTCCTCAAAACCCTCGGATTTAAACTTCATGTAATAACATTTACCCTTAAGCATTTCAGGCGCAAGGGCGTACAGTTTCCTATAATTCCTGTACCCCAAAGCGGACGCATCCGGAGCGGCGGCTTGCCCGGACGCAGTTTCACCGGACGTTTCGGCATCCTCATCTATCAGGGCATCATTCTGAGGTTCCTCCTTAAATTCAAGGGCTAGATCTAATTCAACCTTCCTCATCAGCAGTTCCGACAGGCGTTCCTCATTGGCGAACGGCTTTTTTGCCTCTGCTTTTGCCTGTTCAAGCTGGGCAAAAAGGTTTTGAAGCTCCCTTTCGTTGTTGGCCTTATCCTCCCGTATACGATCCGCAAGGTTCTCAAGCCTTGTGATGTTGCCCAGCTCGGATTCGCCCATATCGGTGGAATAGCTGCTTTTGCCATTCAGGCAGATGGTTACCCCCCAGTTCTGTCCACTGTAAAGGCTGACGGCAAAACCAGCATAACTTCCGACAGCCAGCGTATCGCCAGAACCCAGCCCCAGTTTACGGGAGATTACCTTAAGGTGTTCTCCCGCCTTAACACGTTCGTCATGTACACGCCCGTCAACGGTCATGGAAAAATCAACAGGTCTGTTCTTCTCATAGGTATCTATATCGGCGGTATTCTTCTCTATCATGGACTCCGTGCTTTTGATTTCCCTTGGGTAATAATTATCGATCTGGTACTGTAAATCGCCCTGCTGTGATTTCCAGCTTGATTTGAGTATCTGTAAGCGGCTTATTTCATTGTCAACCTCCATTTTTTCCTTAATACGTTCATCGGCAACCGCCAGCGCCTTGAACTCAGCGTACTGCAGGACTGTTTCGTCAATATCCTCACAGCTTCTAAGGGCGGAGCGGCCGGTCATAATCTGCGATATATACCGCTGTTTCTGCTCCAGAATCTGAAAGAGGTATGCGTCAAAGGTCTGCTCGGTGATATACTGGAAAATATGGACTTCCTCATTTTGGTTGCCCTGGCGCAGTCCACGCCCATTCCTCTGTATCAGGTCACGCGGCCGCCACGGTATATCCAGATGGTGAACGGCGAATAGCCAGTCCTGCACGTTCATACCCGTTCCCATCTTTTCGGTGCTGCCCATCATTATACGAACATCGCCGCGCCGTACCTTGTCAAAAAGCTGTTCCCTTTGTAAGTCGGTTTTTGCATCGTGGATAAAAGCGATATCCTCCGGCTTTACTCCCTGTTCGGTAAGTGCGGTTTTTGTAGCGTTATAAAAATCAAAGCTGCCGTCATCCTTAGGCGTACCCTTGTCGCAGAAGATTAGCTGCGTCAGTTTTTTATCCGCTGTTTCATGATAGATTTTAGCAGTATTACGGGCGCATTCATTGAGCTTGGTGTTGGGATCGTCAGGTAGGGTGGGGTCAAGGATACGGGGGTCTACCGCCAACAGCCTTGCCTCGTTGGTGAGCTTTAAAAAGTTATCCTCATCGCTGGTGACGCGTTTTTCCCGTATGTCCTCTGCACGCATGACAAGCTCATCCACTATGGTCTTTTGGTCAGGAGTGATGGCGGTTCTGATTACCTGTATACCGTCCGTCGCTAATTTCGGTACGGGGAGGTCGGGCAGCATTTCAGCCGTCTTGATGTCTGCCACCATGGAAAAAATGGACATGAGCTCCGGCAGGTTATGGAACCGTGAAAAGCGGTTCTTCATTTGATAGCCGTTGCCCTCCGGCCGGATTTCAAGGGAAGCCTCGATTTTACCAAACGTACTCGCCCATGAATCGAACATCATAAGTCCACGGTCCTGAAGCTCTTTAGGCTGCAGGGTTTTCTGCATGACAAAAAGCTCGCTCATGGAATTGGAAATGGGGGTACCTGTAAGATAGACAACGCCCTTGCCGCCATTCATGTCGCTTATGTGCTGGCATTTCATGTGCATATCCATTGCGCGCTGGCTGTTCTGGCTGCTGATGCCGGCTACATTCCGCAGCTTGGAATAGGAAAAATTGTTTTTATAAACGTCGGCCTCGTCAACGACCAGCATGTCCACGCCAAGCTCCTCAAAATTGATGGTATCGTCCTTTTTCTCTGACTTGAACAGCCTGTCATAGCGGTACTGCAGATTCTTCTTGAAAATCTGCATCTGCTTTAATGACCAGTTCCTGCCCGACCGCACCTTTTCCATGGTAATGGCATTTGTGATTTCGTTGATTTCCTTTTCCAGTACGGATAACTGCTTTTCCCGTGAAAGGTTAATCAGTTCGAAGCTGGAGTGCGCCATGATGACGGCATCATAATCGCCTGTGGCGATACGGCTTACGAAACGGCGGCGGTTCTTCCGGTCTAGATCCTTTTTTCCTGCCACCAATATATTGGCGTTGGGGTAGAGCCGCAGGAACTCTTTTTCCCACTGGCCCACAAGGTGGTTGGGTGCGGTTATGAGCGGCTTATGGAAGGCACCCAGCCGCTTAAGCTCGTAAGCAATCGCAGCGCCGCTCATGGTCTTTCCCGCACCCACCTCATGGGCGATCAGCAGGTTGCCGTCGCCGTAAATGCCATGGGCAATAACGTCAAGCTGGTGCTGCCGCAGCTTGATTTCGCTTTTATCCGGCAGCATTAAATCGCTGCCGTCATACTGCCTTGGGCGCATGTTGTTGAAACGGTCATTGTATAGCTGCGTCAAATCCGTACTGCGCTCCGGACTGGAGAACAGCCAGTTATCAAAGTCCAGTTTAATCTGTGCCTGCTTTTCCCTTGCAAGCACCGTTTCAACCCTGTTGAGGACATACTTTACCCTGTCTTCACCGGTAACGGGGTCAACATAGGGGACAGGATCCTTAACCGTTACCGGCTTCAGGTTCAGGGTGTCCTCCAGAATCTCATAGGCATTTTTTCGCTCCGTGCCGTAGGTCCTGTTCGCTGCCACGGATTTCTTTTCGCTGCCCTTTCCGCTGATATGGTAAACGCCGCTGTAGGCTGAATACTCAACCCTAATGCCGTTAATGCCCCGGTTATAGCGGTTAGTCTGGAATTTCTCGTACATAAACTGCTGGTATATTTCCACGGGTATCCAGGTGGAGCCTAATGTAAAGCTGATCTCCTGCGGCATTAATGGCGTAGGCTGGACCTTGCGCAGGGCTTCGGCGTTACGTGTGAACAGTTCGGGGTGTTTCTCCGCTTTCAAAAGGGCCCAGCCCAGCTTTTCCCTGACGTTGCCGCTTAAATATTCCTCCGCCGTTACCCATCCGGCGTGGGGGTCGCCTGTGTACCGTTTGGGATCCTGGTAAATCCTGTCGCCCAGTTCCGCTATGATTTCTTCAATGGACGGTTTCGTGGAATCGGGTCTGCGGTACAGCCAGTGCATATAATCAGGATCAACACGGCCTTTGATGTTGAGGGACACTTTTAAGGCTTCCACGGCATTGTCAGCCGATTTCGGCATTACCTTTGGCTTAATGGTGGCCTTGTAAAAGACGGCGGTTTTTTCAAACACGCCTTTTTCGTCCTTGTTTTCCTGCTCAATGGAGCGCAGGAGGGGAGCATCACTGTCCTTGGAAAAGGCGGTGACATTGGCAAGGGAATTGATGTAACCGTGTTTTTTCACAAAGCTACTGTACTTTTCATTCAGATTTTCTATTAAGCCCTGCAGCTGTGTTTCGTAGTCCATGGTGGGCAGGTGGTCCCCGCCGTAATATGGGTTGGTCTGAAACTCAATAAGGCTGCGCAGGGCGGAGCGGACTTCGATAAGCCCCTCAATACGCTCCCTTTTCCTGCCCGTGATGCTCTGCTTATACATACGGGAGTTTTCACGGTAATATAAACCGCCGTCAGCCATGGTGTAGCAGTAGTTCTTTACGCCAGGGTCTGCGTTGATGGATTCCCGTTCTATGGTTTCGCTGTCGCTCTCAAAATCAGTAGATGGCTCACGGTACTGTCCGTCAAGATAGTACACTGCAGTTCCCAGCAGCTTATCAAGGTCATCGCCCTCACGTGGATGGCAGGCGGTGGTTTTTTCATTGCCAAACATACTCTCATCAAAAACCATTTTGCCAAGCACCATTTCAGGGTGGTCGATAAAATAGCTGTTAACAGGAATACCGTCCTCATTTTCCTCAACAGAGATCCACGGGCTGTCGTTCTCGTCCGGCACTACCTCGTTATCACGTTTTTGCAGAAAGATGATATCGGTGGTGGCTTCGGTTCCGGCGACCGACTTAAATGCGTTGTTCGGCAGCCGGATTGCGCCAATCAGTTCAGCCCTTTGCGCTATGTATTTACGGGTGGTGGGATTCGCTTTGTCGAGGGTATACTTGGATGTGATAAATGCGATAATGCCACCACTTCGTACCTTATCCAAAGTTTTAGCTATGAAATAGTCGTGCACACGGAAATTGTGCCTATCATACCGTCTGTCGCTGACTTTGATGGAATTAAACGGGATATTGCCGATTGCGACGTCAAAAAAGTGGTCAGGGTAGTTTATGTCCTCATAGCCCTTTACCTCAATGCTGGCATCGGGGAACAGCTGTTTTGCGATACCGCCCGTGATGGTGTCCAGCTCCACACCGTACAGTTTGGAAGCTGCCATTCTTTCGGGCAGGACGGAATAGAAGTTGCCCGTACCCATAGCAGGGTCTATGATATTGCCCTCACGGAAACCGAAACGCTCCAATGCCTTGTAAATATGGCTGATAACGTTATGATCGGTGTAGTAGGCGGTGGTAGTGGACTCCTGCGCACTCTTAAATTCATCCCCGGTGAGCAGGGTGCGGATTTCTTCGTATTCTTTTTCCCATCCGCTTTTACCCGGAGTGAGGGCGTTAGCAAGGCCGCCCCAGCCTATAAACTTAGCAAGTACAATCTGTTCCTCTGCAGTCGCAGGCCTGCCCTCAGCGTGCAAATTCTTCAGTAGCCGGATCGCTTCGATATTGTTCCTGCATTTGGTCTTTGGACCACCCTCGTAAAGATTGTGTTCGGGGGAATAGTGGTAATTAAGCCCAAAATCATTCACAATCGCATGGGAATAATTCCTGCACATTTCTTTTTCGTATTGCTCGATTTCTTCTAATGTTATCCACTCCGGTTTATTTTCGTCTGTGAAACTGTTCCAGAGTGTTTTCATGGCTTCGATTTGCATTTCCTCATTACCCGCCCAAAGATTCTTGGCATATCTGTTTCCATAACCTAAATAATACTTACAGTCAATCCGCAGCCTGTCTAATAACTGATAGCGGAAAGTATCATCATGGTTTAACAGGTCCTGCATATCTGCGTCTTTCATGAGTTTCGCTTCTTGCTTACTTTCTGGAACGGTGTTTTCGGTAATAATGCCATCGCTGTCCGCGCCATCCGTAATCTCGTATACATCCTGCCGGGGTGTAATATCAAAAAAACTAAGCTGCCGTACAGGGGATTCGTCGGTAAAAGCGGATTCCTCTTTCTTAATGGCCGTATACTGACCTAATTGCAATTCATCTGAATCTGTCGGATTTTCATGTTCGTGCGCCGGATTATCCCGGATATCCCCTGGCAAAAGATATGCACCGCGCTGTACAAGGTCTGAAATAAGGGTTTCGGTCCTGCTCCACGACAGGTTTTCCGTAAATTCAAGGCTGCCGTCTTTATACTCTATGAAAATACCCTTGCTGTCGGCTGTCCATCTGTAATGGCCGCCGCCATCTAACCTCGTGGCTGTGCCTACATAGCCGTATTCCGAACGGATAAACGAAACGCGGTCTTTCTTGGCTTGCATGGACAGCACGGCGTTCTGTATTCCTTCTTTACCGCCATGCCTGATATTGCCCTGTAGGATAACTTTTTCAATAATCTGTTCCTTTGTGACGGACGGGGTTTCGGCAGCCGGCATTGAAGTTGCCGTTTCCAAAACCTCATTATTTTTTCCCTTCATTTCGTGGACTTCATCGGGAATGGCGAACCCGTCAAGTACTTCCTCACTGCTTAACGGGTAAACGCCGTACATGATAAGGCTGTCAATTTTTTCTGCAAGCTGGGAATACGTAAGGAAAATCTTTTGTCCTTCAATATCAAAGTCCATACCCCCAGAGATAGCTTTAACGGTCATATCCACGCCGGTATTAGTGCGGTAGCTGTCGTCATAATCGCCGTAAAGGGTTTTGACTATGTTCGCCTTTTGGGACAGAGTGTGTCCTGCTTCCGTAAAAAAGCTGTGGATTTCATACTGCCAGTCCCCGCAGTCGGGTGCGGTGTCGTTGGCGGTGAGGAACAGGTCAACAATATCAGACAGTTCATCCCTGTCATATATAGGGTTTGAAAGACTGGCAGACTTGCCACTGCTGGAAATGCTTTCGTTTTTATCTTCCTGACGTAAAAATCCCCCCGAAAGCGGTTCAGCACTTTCGGGGGGACTGGCTTCGGAAACAGTATGGTTTATCTTATTTTCAACGCCACTTCGCTCATTATTATTTCTTCCGCTGTCGCGGTTATCATCTCCATGTGCGCCGCCCTTTCCAGTGTGTCCTCCGTCTCCGGCATGTACTGCGCTTTCAGAAGCTCCTGTATCAGTATTTCCTTGCGGCTCTCGGCTTCCCCGTCCACTTCCGTTATGATCCGGTTCAGACTGCCCTCCGCTATTAGTTCGGACAGCCGGTGCGGGTGCTGTTCCATCATGTACTCTTTCCACAGTTTCCCGAATTTGCCCGCTTCCATCAGGTCGTAAGCTTTGTTCTCTGACACCTGGATACTGGGGTACAGCATCCCGTCCGCTCCCTCTTTGTAAGTGAGGTCTATCAATGGCTTCGTATTCATTTTGTCTGCTCCTCTCATATTTAATGTTTTCAATTTCAAGGTTGATTTCCCGCAGGATGGGTCTTGCGATCGACATCGTGATACTGCCCATCCGCATGAACAGTTCCATGCTGTTAAAGTGACTGATATGCTCAAAACTGGCTTCCTTAAACATATCGGTGGAAAGACCACATTTTTTGAATACCATGTAGCCCACGCTGTCGCGCACAAGCTCCGAAAACTGCGCCTTTACCGCCTCCGTGGGCAGACCGTAAAGCATACTTACCTCGTCGGACACGCTGAAATCCTGCAGATATTGCGGCAGTATTTCACTTATACGCCGTTCCACAAGACTGTATATACAGCTTTCAATGCTTTCGGTGTCCGCTCCGTATTTGTCATGGAATTTCGCCATAATGCCCGGCCGGTACTGTTCTTCCAGTTCCCACATATATCCCATTACGATCCTGAGACTTTCGTGGCTGCCGTTGGTTTCCATAAGATCAAAGAGGTATTTAAGGCTTGCCTTGGGGTTCGACAGGTCGATGACGGCTATGCTTTTCGTGACTTTTTTTACACGCCTGCCTATTTTGTTCCATATCTCCATGGTAGCAAGCTGGCTGGCGTTCGGCTTTTGCACATAAATTAGCACGTTATTGTCAAAGGAATATTTGTAATACCGCGCCATGCCTGAAAGCAGCCCTTTCCAGTTCTCCCGGCTCTTTGTCAGCTCAGTGACAGATTTCCCATAAAGCTCGGAAAGACAGGTGATTCTATCCAACATCAACCTCCTTTACTGCTTTGCTTTCTGCAAAGTAAAGTGCAAGGGCTCTGTCAATGGTATCCTCGATTTCTTTTTGTGTCTGCACTGCGGTGAAATATTTGGTAATCACCGCAGGCTTGATTTTAAGGGCTTTAGGTTTACCGCTTTTAGGTTTACGGGTTTTCTCGCCGGACAGTATTTGCACGATGGCATCCTCAGTAAGTTTTTTACCCTCGTAGTAATTACGCAGCAGTTCAGCCTTTTTCATATCCAGCCTGTAGCCATCGTGCCCCATAAATTCAGCGATTTGCTGTTGCTTATCCTTATCTTCGACAAAGGAAAGCTCGTATGCCGATAAAAAGGCGATTTCGCCGGTATCAACCTGTGTGAGCAGGGAGGGAATCAAGTTTGACAGACGGATATACTTCGCAACCTTGTCCCTTGACAGACTGTAATCCTGGCCAAGTTTTTCATCTGTCCGTAACTTTGTCTGAGGTTCAGCCGAAGTCGGATTTTCCCTGTATTCATGCTGGTTTAAGAGCGTTTCAATCTCTTGTAAAAGGTCGTTTCTTTTGCCCTGGCATTTCATGGCATCATAGTGCTGTGCAAGACAGTAAGCTCTTTCGGAATGGGATAAATCTGCAAATGAACGCTGGCGCAGATTAGTTTCGGTAACGATTAAAACGGCGTCCTCATGGTTTAGGTTTTCCTTTATGACAACAGGGCATTTGGTAAGCTCCGCAAGTCTGCCGGCATTGACACGGTTATGTCCGCTTAGTATAACATACCTGTCATCGTCCGTATGCCACAGGATAACGGGGAGCAGGATACCAAACTGACGTATGCTTTCCACCATATCGTCAAGCCGCTGTCCTTCATACAGCTTAAACTTATGCCCCGGAAACGGCTCCATGCGGTCAAAGTCCATTTCTGCTATCCCACCCTGCACGGGGACAGGGACTGCAGCCAGTTCTTTCTTTTCAAAATCCAGAATATCGTCAAAGTTATCAAGTATAATTTTAGGCACTTTTGTTGCCATGCTCTATCAACTCCTTTACAAAATTTTCGTAGGCTACAGCGGCGGGGTTCTCCGGCATGTACTCGCAAATAGTCTGCTGATACAGGCAGGCCTCCGCTACCTTGATTGAACGAGGGATACGTGTCTGAAACAGGTTGATTCTCCCTGCAAAGGTGCTTTCAATCATGGACTTAACCTGCGAGGAAACAATAGTGCGCCCTGTGTCCATGGTGATTAAAATGCCATCAATCTCTAATGTATGGTTGCTGTTTTTGCGGATTATCTGGTAATGTTTTAAAAGCTCATTAAGACCTTGTGCTGACAGGATTTCTGCTTGGGTGGGTATAACAATGCTATCAGCGCACATCATTACATTTACCATAGGTGTGCCGATTTGGGGCATGCAGTCAATAATGATATAATCATATAAATCCCGTATGGTATTCACATACTCTGACAGCTTGTACTCACGAAAATCAACGCTTGATAGGTTTCTCTCCAGTACGAAAAGCTGACTGTTGGCAGGAATCAGATCCACACCATTGCTTCCATGAAATATGTAGCTTTCTGGCCCGGGCAGTACCTCGTCCATTATAACTTTGTTTAATAGGGTAGAAATTGTAATGTCTAATTTGTTCGGGTTCTCCACTCCGCATAGCATAGAAGCATGCCCTTGACCATCAAAGTCAATCAGCGCTGTTTTCTCACCACTTTTTGCCAATAGGTAGGCAAGTGAGGTGGCTGTTGACGTTTTCCCCACGCCTCCTTTTTCATTCATAATCGCTATTATCTTAGCCAATATGTCACTTCCTTTCAGTATTTTATTAGGGTATATTGTCTGCTCTCGGCAGACGAGAGTATAAAAGCAGGACTGCATCAGCTAACAGAATGGAACTTGTCCATTCACAAAAGCTAATTCAGTCCTACCTAAATTTACATTATTTAGTTATGTCAGAACGCAAGTCAGCGTATCTGGCATACTTTTTCTGATGATAATTAGAAATCTACCCTCCTCGTGTTATATAATTGCTAAGTGCCTAATTTTTGATGAATTTCAAAATTGAAACGGGCCCATTCCATTCAAAATTCACCATTACGATGTTATTTCTCGTAGGACTAAATCAGCATAAACCCTTGATTTTATTAGGTTCTAACTAACTTAGCAATATAATAACACGTTCCCCACCGTAACAAACACATACCCCTCCTCCAGCAGCTCATCCACAATATCAAGCGCCGCCGTCACTGTAGATTCATAGTAATCATGCATCAGTATTATATCATTCTCTTCCGCCTTCGATACCA
>Ga0153950_1000077_pt1 | contig 40071 bp, 27 predicted proteins | sample TSNJ034MetaG_FD_104737 | JGI IMG/M metagenome (GOLD analysis project Ga0153950, IMG submission 104737) | Attine ant fungus gardens microbial communities from New Jersey, USA - TSNJ034 MetaG | ecosystem: Host-associated > Fungi > Mycelium > Unclassified | place: USA: New Jersey, Wharton State...
CTTGCTGGCCTGCGGGATGTCCTGTCGCCTGTCATCGGCCGGATTCGCGCACTTCCGGAGGTACTTGTTGATGCCCGCCCAGGCGGCATAGGTGCAGCCGTTCAGCTGGACGGGTGCTGCCGGAGCGCCGGAACCGTCCACCTCGGTCTTGGTGGCCTCACCGCCGGACAGCGGCACCTTCCACAGCGCGGTGCTGGTGGAAAGCACGACGGCGTCCCCTCCAGGGCTGGGCTGCTGCAGCTTCGCGTCGCGCGAGTCCGGGATGGTGATGCTGGAGCCGTCCTGCCGGATGACCCGGCCGCTGTTGGCCTCGAAGGCGACGACGGCTTCACCCACCGTGGTCAGCTGGAGGTCGCCCGTGTCCTTGAGGGCGGACACGGTCCGGGTCTGCCTGTCGGCGGGGGTCCCTTCGGAAGAGACCCGCAGCTCGGTCAGCTCGCCCTTGCTCCGGTTGAGACTGTGCACGGTGCCGTCGGCGCCCGTGACCGTGTTCTGGCCATTGGCGCCCTGGATGGACACCGGAGTGCTCTCCGGGTTGAAACCGGGAAGCTCCTCGGGCGTGGTGACCCAGACCTTGCCGCTGGACACCTCTGTCAGGGCGACCGTCCGGTCCCCCATGGACACGGTGGTGGTGGGCGGGAGCTTGTAGTCCGGCCCGAGCCGGACGATGGAGGGATCCACCGTGTTGAGGTTGCTTCCCGCCCCGTCCTGGACCAGGATCCGGCCGCCGTTCTGCTGGATGTCGAATCTGTTGCTCGCCGGTGTGACAGCTCCGTCGAGGACCTTGGAAGCGTAGTTCAGCCGGCCCACAGCATTGCGGGCGTTCGAGGTGACCCAGACACCGCCGTCGTTCAGATCCACCTCGGCCGTTTTGAAGCCCGGGTAGGCGACCGCGGCGGCTGCCAGGGAGAGCGACACGACTGTCACGGAGGTCACCGAGATGACACGGCGCGCTTTTCTGCCGATTCTGGGGGCTCTGCCGGCAAGGCTCACGATCCTGGTCCTCCATGTGGTGTGTCTGTCGATGTCCGGGGGTCAGTGTTCAGCGTGGCGTGCCCCCGCCGCCTGTGACACAGCTATGAGTGTTCCAGGTGAACACTTCGACTCAAAAGTAACTTCGTGTGAATAACGTGCGCAAGCGTCCGCCATGGGGACTGCTCCCCATGGCGGACGTCAGAACCGGGCCGAACGGGCTGTCAGCAGCGCGGCACGTCGTTGGCTCCCGGCTCGCCGAGATAGGTGTGTCCCGTGATGATGTAGCGGCCGGCATCGCGGCCGGTCTCCACCCGGTACCAGTTGTAACTGCCCAGATTCACGATCTTCCCGCCATTGCCCTTGTCGATGTAGCGGTTGTCGAAGGTCACGAAGCACTTCACGGTGAAGGTCTCTCCCAGCCCCATCCACGGTGTGCTGGTTCCCGCGGAACCTTCACAGGTGTTGTTTCCGGGCTGAACCCACCAGCTCGTGCCGCCGAAGGTGTACGCGCAAGTACGCTGGACCACCGACGGATTGATCGACGTGTCCCACTGGGTCGGCTTTTTCCGTCCAGAAGTCGCCGTGGCGGAGGCCACGGGCCCTCCGGTTCCGAGGGAGTTGAACGTCTGAACTCTGATCTTGGCCGTGGTGCTGTAACCACCGGTGTTGTAATTCCTGGAACCGCTGGCCGCAACCACTTGCCAGGCGCCGCCCTCGATGCTGATCTTGGTCTCTGCCACATCGTTGGTGGAGCCGGAGGGGGAAGACCAGGTGAAAGTCACCGACGTGTTGTTGTCGGCCCCGTCCTGTCCCGAGGCACCCGGGGTGCCCGGTGCGCCATAAGGGGTGGCCCTTCCCGGCGCACTCGCATCGGAACTCGGCGCCACGCTGGAGTCCGCCCGCACGGTCACGGTCACCGGTGCACCGTTCGGCGCGCCGCCGATCGTACCGCCACCGGCCGCGATGGGCCCACTGTCGCTCCACGAACCGGACGACGCCTGGTACTGATAGCTCACCTCCGAAGCGGAGGAGCCGTTTCTTCCCTGCTGATCCAGCGGTGTGAAGGAAACCCGGAGCTGATGACCGTTCCCGCCGGTGTTGGCGGGCGCTGCCGCGACGTTCTGAGGTGTCGCCAGCTTGCCGGTGGCCCGGCGGGGCGCGCTGGGCGCCGAAACAGGGCTCTTGCCGGCTTTGTTCTCCGCCTGCACGGTGAAGGTGTACTCCGTCTCCTGATTGGACACGGTGAAGGTGGTGCTGAGCGCGGTCCCCGGCACCGTGGTCGTCAGATCGGCTTGTCCTCCACCGTGGCGGGTCACGAAGTAGTTCTTCACCGGGTCGCCGTGCGGATCCGGAGCGACCCAGTCCACTGCGACCTGATTCTGCGAGCCCACGGCGGACACCACGCGGGTGGTAGGCGGTTCCGGCTGCGCCGGTGGGGCCGCCGGGTGATCCGAGGCGGAGTAGGCGCTCCAGTCGGAGGGCGTGGGCGCCTTGTTCACCGCCTGGACCCTGACCCGGTACTCGGTGCCATTGGTCAGCCCGGTCCAGGTGTATTTCAGCCCCGTGACGCCGGTCTTGCTGGCCACGCCACCGGCCGGCGGCGGCGAGATCTCCAGGTTGTAGCTCTCCACCGGCGAGCCCTCCGTCTTGGCGGGAGCCCACGTGATGACCATGTCCTGATTTCCGGCCTTCACCGTGGGGGCGTCCGGCTGATTCGGTTTCACATCCGGACGCACCTCATTGGATTCGGCGGACGGCTTCGAATCCCCCACCTCGTTCGTTGCGGTCACGGTGAAGCGGTATGGCACGTTGTTCGTGAGACCCGTCAGGGTGCATGTGGTGGTGCTGCAGCCCTGGGTGAAGCCGCTGCTGGACTTCACGGTGTACTTGGTGATGGGCGCACCGTTGTCCGAGGGCGGGGACCAGTGCAGCACGGCCGTCTTGTTCCTGACATCCGTGGCGGTGGGAGCGGACGGCGCATCCGGAGCGGCCCGGACGGTGATCTTCACCCGGCCCGTGGCCCGGCGGGACGGGTCCTGGGTCTTGTCCTCCAAGGAGTAACGCACCACCAGGACACCGCGGTAGTCCGCCGCCGGCGTCACGGTCAGGGATTCACCGTTGATCACCGGAGAACCACTGGCGCTGCCGGTCTCCACCTGGGCGTCCACCACCTTCAGCGGGCTGCCCGGGAAGGGGTTGACGTCGTTCTCGGTCACCTTCACGGTCACCGGCTTCCCGGCGTCGGCTTTGTCCACCACGTCGTCATTGGCCACGGGCAGCGGCCGGGTGGAGGCCACGGCCTGGAGGGACACCTCGGCCCGGACCGGCGCGGAACGTCCATCCGTCACGGTCACTCCGACCACCTGGCGGGCACCGGGAGCGGTGCCGGCCTTTCCGGTCACCTTCAGCTGCTGGCCGTCCAGGGTGATCCCGAACCGTTCAGCCGAAGGCGTCCCGTCCAGTGCGAAACGCAGCTTGTCCTGGTCGCCCTGGTCCACGTCCTTCGCAAGGCGTCCCAGATCCAGGCTCACGGTCTCCCCGTCCGGGACGTCCAGCGGACTCCCCAGCAAGGTCGGCGGATGATTCGCATCCGGGTCCGGCTTGACCCGGGTCAGGATCGTCAGCGTGGACTTGAGACCGTTGGCATCGTCCGGCCCCGTGCCGTCCGTCACTTCGAAGGTGACGGACCCCGGGCCCACGAAATCCTTCAACGCGGCGTAGCGCAGCGTGGCGCCGTCGGATCCGATGACCTTGTCCGCAGAGGCGCCCATGACCTTGACCTTCTCGGCCACGGTGATACGGGGCGTGTGGCCAGGCCGCACGGCGACGTAGTCGGAGAGCTTGAGGTCCACGCTCTGCCCGGCGGTCACTTCCACCACCTGGCCGTTCTTCAGCGCGGGAGGCATGTTCCCCTGTCCGGGAACGTGCATGATCGCGGTGGCGGTCAGCCCGTCCAGATCGGTGACGGTGTAGGGGATGAGCTGGGCGCTCTCGCTCAGCTTCACCCGGACCACGCCATCGGCGCCCACCGTCGCATTCGGGTTGGCGTCCGGGAAGGTGATCTTCAGTTCCTCGGTGACACCGTCCGGATCCGAATCGTTTTTCAGGACCGGGATGTCCACCGCGGTCTTACCCAGCGTCTGGGCCAGTGTCACGTGATCGTCGTTGGCCACCGGCGCCTTCGGCACGGCGTGGGCATTGACCTTGAGGACGACGACGGCGCTGGCCAGCGCCCCCTTGTCATCGACGATCGAGTACCGGACGTTGTGGGTGCCTTCAGTCCCGGGCGCGGTCAGCAGCACCCTGCCGTTCTCCGTGGCCGACGCGCTGAGATCGGGAGCGCCTTCAAAGCGGTCCTTGACCAGCGCGATCGGATCCCCGTCAGGGTCCGAGTCGTTGGCCAGGGCGTCCACGGCGATCCTGCGGCCAGGCTTGACCTCGGCCAGGTCGTCGACGGCCAGCGGCTTCTGGTTCACGGTGGCCGCCGGCGCCACACCCACGATCACGGTGCCGGTGTTCTCGGCGCCGATCCGGTCCCGCACCCGGTAGGTGAAGGTGTCGGTTCCGGCCGAGGCGGACCCGGCGATGTATTCGATGGATCCCTCCCCCAGGACGGCGGTGCCCAGGCCAGGCGCCTTGTCCACGCCCACCAGCTCCACGGAGTCACCGTCCGGATCGATGCCGTCCAGCGGGATGGCGATCTTGATCTTCATCCCTGCCAGCACCCGGGCCGTCACGTTCTTCGGCTCGGGGCGGGAGTTGCGTTCGTCGTCGCGGGCGCGGATGCGGATGGTGAGCTGTGCCGAGTCGGCCTGGCCGGACTCGTTCATGACCTTGTACGTGGCGTACACGGTCTTCGGCGTGGGTCCTGCCAGGAAGCGGACCGTATTGCCGGAGGTGAAGATCCGGCCGCCCGCATTGTCCGGAACCTCGGGCAGCTTGGAGTCCAGGCTCAGCTTCCCGCCGCTGGGGTCCACATCGTTCGCCAGCACGGGGATGGTCACCACGTCACCCACCCGCACAGTGGCTTCATCATCCTTGGCCTGCGGCGCGGGAAGCTTGGACGGCGAGGGGATGACCACCACGGCGACTTCACCGGTGGCCGAGGCCTTGCCGTTGGAAATGGTGTACTTCAGGGTCACGGTGCCCTGAGCGTGCAGGTCCGTCACGCGGACCACGCTGTGATCCAGGACGGAGACGCTGACAGGCGCACCGTTCGGCAGGGTGACCGACTGGACCACCAGCACTCCGCCGGAGGGGTCGAAGTCATTGCCCAGCACATCCACCAGGGCGCTGCCGCCGCTGGGGAGCTGCGCCACGTCACGGACCGCGATGGGCGGGCCGTCCGCGTTCGCCGGGACCACGTCCACCCGCACCAGTTGCTGGGATGCCGCCGGACCGTTGGTCACCGTGTAGGTGACGTAGTGGGTGCCGACCGCGGTGGAACTGAACTGGAACGTCTGCTGGTCCGCGCCGATCACGGCGGTCGACTGGGCGTCCGGGGCCACCTGAGCGAGCCTCAGAGACCCGCCCAGCGGATCGACGTCGTTCTTCAGCGGCGCCACGGTGAGCTTCTGCCCCGCGGTGACGATCACCGAATCCGCATTGGCGAGCGGAGCCAGCGCACTCGGGGGACGCACGTCCGCAGTGACCGGGATATCCGCGGTGTCCCGGCCATCGGAGACCTTGAGGGTCACGGTGCGCTTGCCGGGCGTGGACCCGGCATCCTGGATGGTGAGCTGCCCGTCCGGCCTGGTCCGGACCACGTCTCCGCTGTTGCTGCTGGTGGCTCCTGTCAGGAACATGTCGTCCCCGTCCGGGTCCATGAGATCCGGCAGGACGTTCTGCACCAGCTGCTTGCCCTGCTGGAGCACCAGGTTCGGCACACGTCCCGGCTTGAGCTGCGGCTTGTGGTTGACCTCGGGAGGCACGACGTCGAGGGTCACCTGGGCCGCGTCCTGACCCCCGCGTCCGTCGTCCACCTGATACTTGAACTCGGCGCTGCCGCTCTTGTCCGCGGGGACGCTGACCTGGAAGCCGGTGCCGCCGTAAATGCTCTCCACCCGGCCGATGCCCGGCTGGTTCTCCGCCCGTACTCTCAGGACGTCACCGTCGGCGTCGGAATCGTTGTCCAGCACGCTCAGAATGGTGGTGCGGCCCGCACGCACGCCGTAGCTGTCAGGCTTGGCCACCGGACGCGTGTTGGGTTTGCTCCGGTCCGGGAGCGTGGTCTGCTGCACCTCGTCGGCGGAGTCCTTGTCCGCGTCCTGCGAGGTGTTCTTGGGTGGGATGACATCGTCCCAGTTGTTCACCAGCAGCATGTTCTGGTTGACCAGCCAGACGTTGCCCGCGTTGATGTCGTTCAGCACCACCAGATCGCGGTTGACCCGGAAGACGAACGACGGCGCGGCACTCGCCTGCGGCACATCCCGCTGCTGGTCATCGCCGGGACTGGCGCACTTGCGCACATAGCGATTGCTGCCGCTCCAGGCACTGTAGACACAGCCGCCGAGCTGCACCGGGGCCGCGGCCACGCCGGTCCCTCCGGCTTCCACCACGGTCGCCTTGCCTCCGTCGAGGGGCTGGAGGATCAGGGCGGTGGGGGTGGCCACCGCCACCTGATTGCTGTCCGGGCCGCTCTGCTGCAGCCGCGCGTTCCGGGCATCCTGGACGTTCACGCTGCGGCCGTCCGGAAGGAACAGCTTGCCTCGTGCCGGGTCCAGCACCACGGTCTTCTCCCCCAGCACGGCCAGCTGGACGTCGCCGGCGCCCTTGAGCTCGCCCCAGTCCCTGCTGGAGCGGTCGATGACGGTGCCGGAACCATCCAGCGAAAGCTGCGTGACGGTTCCCTTGGACGGATCCACCACGGAGACGTGACCGTCGGAACTCACCGCCGCCCGGGTCCCGGCGCTGCCCACCACGGTGGGTTCTGCGGAATCGGGCGAGTAGCCCCCCAGAGCCTCCGCCTTCATGGCCCACACCTGGCCCTTGGAGGGGTCCGCCACTGCGATGACGTCCCCGCCGATCGAGGAGGTGGAGGAACCGGCCAGCTTCTGTTCCCCGCTCAGACGCACCTTGGCGGGATCGACGGGGCTGAGGGCTGAGCCCTGGGTGTCCTGAACCAGGACGTTCTGACGCGATTGAAGAATGTCGAATGCGTTACTCGCGGGCGTGACAGCCCCGTCGAGAACCCGGGAGGCATAGTTGAGGCGACCCACCGCATTGCGGGCGTTCGAGGTCACCCAGACGCCGCCGTCGTTGAGGTCCACCTCCGCGGTCTTGAAGCCCGGGTAGGCGATGGCCGCGGCGGCCAGGGACAAGGATACCACTGTGACGGAGGAGATACCGAGCACTCTGCGGCCGTTCCGGCCAAGGCTCAATTTCCGTCGGGTTCCGGCAGGGCTCACAAGTCAATCCTTCGAATTCACGCAGGACTGTTCAGTGGCAGGGCATTTCCCACCCCAGAAGTTCCTGTCCCCCTGAGTTTTTCACGTCGGTGATCCAACTCAAAAGTAACATCGAATGAATAATTGCGGGAGCGTCAGTCGACAACCAGGCCGCGGCCCTCGCCGCGCTCCAGCAGGACCGGCGAGATCTCGCCGAACCCACGCACGTTCTCAGGCTCCTGTGGGGTCAGGATGTAGCGCTCGTCACCGGCCAGGACACTGGCCGTCAGGGAGTCGACCAGTACCGTGCCCGGTTCAGCGAGCGCCGTGAGGCGCGCCGCCAGGTTCACCGTGGGCCCGTAGATGTCGCCCATCCTGGAGAGGATACGGCCCCAGACCAGCGCCACCCGCGTCTTGGGGAGGATCTCGTCGTCTTCGAACGCCTGGGAGAGCGCCAGGGAGATCTCCGCACCCGCTGTGGGCGTCTCGGCCACGTACAGGACTTCGTCCCCGATCGTCTTGACCAGGCGGCCTCCGCCCACCGAGATGATCTCCGCGCACTTGTTCTCAAAGCGCTGCACCAGCTGGGCCAGGGTGCGCTCATTCATCCTGCGGGACAGGCTGGTGTAGGAGACCAGATCCGCGAAGCCGACGGCGCGGGCCAGCGGCAGCGGAGCGTCGTCCTCATCACCCTCACGGCCTTCCTCGCTCGCCTCCAGGCCGGAGGCGGCGCGGACGGAGAGCCGCTGGACGGCGGCGTTGAGCTGACGGCGCCAGGAGTAGCGCAGAACCTGTTCCAGAGGATCGATCAGCGCCGGGAGGACCTCCACGATATCCTGCCGGGCTTCGGCGTCCGGGATCCCCTGATTGGCCATGAGGTCCTCCACCAGAGCCTCGACCTGCCAGACCACCATGCGGTCCGTCATCTGGCCGATGGACCGGGCGATGGAGATGGCGGTCTCCTCAGTGAGAAGTCCTTCGCGCACCAGCCCCACGATCGTCTCCAGCGCCTGCTGGTCCGATTCGGTGAAGGCGACGTCCTCATCGCCCCAGTTCGGGAAGCCCAGGGCTCGCCAGATCTTGCGCGCGGAGTGCAGCGAGACCCCCACCCCGGAGGCCACCTGACGGCGCTTGAGGGTGCGGTCGCCACCCAGCAGCCTGCGCTGCAGTTCGCGGACCGAGCCGACCTGAGGGAGCGAGGTGGTGGGCACGGGCACCACAGGGCCCTGCTCGGCGCTCTCCGTCTCCTGCGGAGCGATGACGGGGGCGGCCGTCCCGAGGGTCTCCTCGCTCACTCTTCACCTTCTCTCAGTTCCCAGGGCAATGCGGGGTCATGGAAATCGTCGATGGTGTCATCGGGGTAGATGACACCATCCGGGAGCTCGTCCAGCGCTTCCTGGACATAGGACCGGAAGGTCTCCACCTCCGGGACATCGCTCAGCACCCCGAAACCGCCATGACGCAGTTCCAAGGTTATAGTCCCCGAACGCAGAGGGCGCTGGAGAAGTTCCTGACGGACCTGGATGGCCTGGACGCCGGCCAGCAGATACTGGCGTGTCACCTTGGCCCACACACCGTTCAGGATCATCACGCGCTGGCTGGTCAGCACATAGCGAGTGCTGTTCCAGGCCAGGGCCCGGGGCAGGGTGAAGAACAGCAGGACCGCCAGGCCGAGGATCACGCAGGACAGCGCCAGGTAGGGCGTGGAGCCCTGAGGCAGCCAGGGCAGAAGCCGCGCGAGATTGCCGCGCGCCACCCAGGTGGCGGCGAAGGACGCCGCGGCGAGGGACAGTATCCCGGCCGTGACCGGCCAGACCAGGCTCCTCGCCTGGGGCCTGGTGGTGCAGATGAGTTGTTCCCCGGGAAGCAGTGTCTTACGCATGGCCGCCGGCGGCGTCGGGTCCGTGCAGGCGCAGGTGGACCACGTCCCCCGCCGTGACGGTGTGCTCCAGGCCGTCTTCGGAGAGCAGCACCAGGGATCCGTGATGGTCCAGCCGTTCGGCGCGGCCGGTGATCTCCCGGTCCCCCGGCAGATGGGCGCGGACCGTGCGTCCCAGCGTGACGGTGGAGTGCGTCAGGCGGTGGTGGAGCGAAGCGCCGCCGGCCAGTCCGGCGTCGGGGTCTCCGTCGGAGTTGCAGTAGTCCCGGTAGAGCGTGACGAAGCGGCGCAGATAGGCCGCCACCAGGGCGGTCCGGTCGAGTGGACGGGCACCGGCCAGCAGCAGGGAGGTGGCCGTGGGCACCGGCAGCTCGGCCTCGGTCAGGCTCACGTTGACTCCCGTGCCGAGCACGACGACGGGCGGCTGGCCGTCCGCGGGGAAATGCAGCTGTGCGAGGATTCCGGCGAGCTTGCGCTCACCGAGGAGAAGATCGTTGGGCCATTTGACCCCGGCCCGGACTGCGCACACGTCCTCCAGCGCCAGCCGCCAGGCCTCGGCCGCCAGCAGCGAGAACCATGAGTAGCTGTCAGTGGGCAGTGGCCTGCCCTCGGTGTTGACGGGCCGGAGCACGAGTGAGACGGCCAGCGAGGCCCGGGGCGGCGCCTCCCATTGTCTGCCGAGGCGGCCACGGCCGGTGCTCTGATGATCGGCGATCAGCACGCTGAGGTCAGGATAGGCGGTCCGGGGCAGTCCGCCCTCGGCGGCCAGCGCCGCGAGGAGGTCCGCATTGGTGGATCCGGTGCTCTCCACATGGTCCAGCCGGGGCAGTCCCAGCGCCTGGATGAGGCCGCGACGCAGCATCGCGGCGTCGAACGGCTCACGCCCTTCCACCTGCTGCGATTCCTTTTCACCCATGGCATCCAGCCTAGTACGCGAGGGGTCCCCGACCGAGCGAAGCGAGGGTTGGGGAGCGTACTGGGCGCTAGTACGCGAGGGGTCCCCGACCTGGGGTCCCCTCCGGCGAGGGCCCCGACACGAGCGAAGCGAGGGTTGGGAGCCGGTGGGGAGCGAAGCGAGGTTGGGGAGCGTACTGGGCGCTAGTACGCGAGAGTCCCGAGCGGGGCCCCGTCGGCGAGGGGCCCGAAACGAGCGCAGCGAGTTTTGGGAGCCGGTGGGGAGCGAAGCGAGGATTGGGAGCCGGACTGCGCGCCGGCACCTCCAGATTTCCCGGCCTGTTTCCCCACTCCCCGGACGCCGGGACGCCCGGTCCCTCCGAACTCACCCGGAGGCAGTCCATGGCATGACACGGGAATTTGTAGGGTTCCTACAGCGATAGGCGCGAGGCCCCTGGCTAGACTGGCTCTCAGGCTTGTCGAATGTGCACAAGCTACACGTACGCCAGCGGCACACCTCGGAGTGCCGGACCGGAAGTGAGGACCATGAGCCACGACCTTGCCACCACCGCGGGGAAGATCGCAGACTTCCGGGACCGTCAGGCCCAGGCCCTGGTCCCGTCCGGCCAGGAGGCCGTTGAGAAGCAGCATGCCCGGGGCAAGAACACCGCCCGTGAGCGCATCGACCTGCTGGTGGACGAAGGCTCCTTCGTCGAGTTCGACGCCCTGGCAACGCACCGTTCCACCGCCTTCGGCATGGAGAAGAAGAAGCCCCTGGGTGACGGCGTGGTCTCCGGCTATGCCACGGTGGACGGCCGGCTCGTTGCCCTCTACAGCCAGGATTTCAGCGTTTACGGCGGCTCGCTGAGCCAGGTGAACGGCGAGAAGATCGTCAAGGTGCAGGAGTTCGCCCTGCGCAACGGCTGCCCCGTGATCGGCATCAACGACGGCGGTGGCGCACGCATCCAGGAGGGCGTCGCCTCCCTGGCGATGTTCGCGGACATCTTCCGCAACAACGTCCACGCCTCCGGCGTCGTCCCCCAGATCTCCCTCATCATGGGCCCTTGCGCCGGCGGCGCCGCCTACTCCCCCGCGCTGACCGACTACGTGGTCATGGTGGACAAGACCAGCCACATGTTCATCACCGGGCCGGACGTCATCAAGACCGTCACGGGCGAAGACGTGGACATGGAGACCCTGGGCGGCGCACGCCAGCACAACTCCACCACGGGCACCTCCACCTACCTGGCCAGCGATGAGGCGGACGCCATCGAGTTCGTCCGCGAACTGCTGGACTTCCTGCCGAGCAACAACCTCGCCGAGGCGCCCATCCTGGAGCACGGCCAGGAACTGGAACTGGATGAGGATGACCTCACGCTGGACACCCTGGTCCCGGACTCGGCCAACCACCCCTACGACATGCGCCGCGTGATCGAAAATGTGGTGGATGACGGCAACTTCCTGGAGATGCAGGCGCTCTACGCGCCCAACGTCATGATCGGTTACGCCCGGATCGAGGGGCACACCGTGGGCATCGTGGCCAATCAGCCGATGCAGTTCGCCGGCACCCTGGACATCGCCGCCTCGGAGAAGGCGGCCCGCTTCGTGCGGCACTGCGACGCCTTCAACATCCCGATCATCACCCTGGTGGATGTCCCCGGCTTCCTGCCCGGCAAGGACCAGGAGTTCCAGGGCATCATCCGGCGCGGAGCCAAGCTGCTCTACGCCTATGCCGAGGCAACCGTGCCCAAGCTGACCGTCATCACGCGCAAGGCCTACGGTGGCGCGTACATCGTGATGGGCTCCAAGAAGCTCGGGGCTGATCTCAACCTCGCCTGGCCCACCGCCCAGATCGGCGTCATGGGCGCCCAGGGAGCGGTCAACATCCTCTACCGCCGCGATCTCGCCGCGGTGCAGGCCGAGGGCGGCGACGTCGAGGCACGCCGTGCGGAGCTGATCCGCCAGTACGAGGACGAACTGCTCAACCCGTACCAGGCCGCCGAGCTGGGCTACATCGACGCGGTCATCGCCCCCAGCGAGACGCGCGGCCAGCTCATCCGCGGCCTGCGGGCCCTGCGGGACAAGCGCGCCGGTCTGCCCGCCAAGAAGCACGGCAACATCCCGCTCTAAGGACGATCATGGCCATCAACACCGCAGAGGCCGCTCAGGGCGGCCAGGAGGGCGAACAGCCGTTCCTCTCCGTCACCCGGGGCAATCCGACACCCGAGGAACTCGCCGCGCTGACCGCCGTCGTGAGCGCCCTGGCAGCGGCGCCGCAGGAGGACGCAGGCTCTCCCCGGCGGCACTCTGAGCGCTTCTGGCACCGCCGGGCGCAGTTCAATGTGCCGCTCAAGGCCGGTCCCGGCTCGTGGCGGCGTTCCCGGGGCTGAAAGGCCCGCAACGCGGCTAGGACGCCGGGCGGTAGCGGCGCAATGCCCCTTCCGGGACACTGAACCACAGCGGGGAGCCGGGGCTCGCGTCCATGGCCGCCACCAGGCTGACATCCGCCTCCGCATTCACTTCGCTTCCTGCCACCTCACCTCCCGCGCCCTCCGCGCGGAGCAGCACCGTCTCCCCCCGGGGCTCCAGGGCCCTGGCCCACACCGGGAAGTGCTGCGCGCCCGTGGGCAGTCCCCTCGCCTCCGCTCCATGGCCGGGTTCCCGTGCGGAGACGACGACGTCGGCCGCCCGGAAGGCGAGAGCTTCGGGTCCGGTGCGGATCAGGTTCAGTCCGGCCAGCCGGGCTGCGAAGACGTTCGGCGGGCGGGTGAACAGTTCCCTGGTGGGGCCCGAGGCCACCACCCGCCCGTCGTGGAGGATGGCCGTGTGGGTGGCCAGGGTCAGGGCGTCGAGGATCTCGTGAGTGATCAGCACGGCGCTCTGCCGGGCCAGGAGCTCCTTGAGGATGCCACGCATTCTGGTGGAGGCCGTCACGTCCAGGGCGTTGAGCGGTTCGTCCAGGATGAGCAGGCCCGGCTGGGTCGCGAGTGCCCGGGCGAGCGCGACCGTCTGGGCCTGCCCTCCGGAGATCTGCCACGGCCGCTCCGCCGCGAATTCCCGGGCACCGACCTTCTCCAGCCAGCCGAGTGCCTCGCGGCGGGCCTGGGTCTTCGAGCGGCCACTGCTGCGGAGCCCGAAGGCCACATTGTCCAGGGCGTCGAGATGCGGGAAGAGCAGTGGCGTCTGGGCCATGAGGGCGATGGATCTGCGGTGCGTGGGGACGTCAACGCCCTGGGAGCTGTCCAGCAGCGTCCGCTCCCCCAGCCTGATCACTCCCTCGACCTGCTGCCGGGCGCCCGGCAGGGTGCCTGTCACGGCGGCGGCGAAAGAGGACTTCCCCGCGCCGTTCGGGCCCATCACGGCGAGAGTGTCCCCTTTCCCCAGGCTCAGGCGCAGGTCCAGGCCCCGGCCGGGGACACGGACGTCGGCGGAGAGGAAATCAGCGGACGGGAAACCGGCGGCGCTCATCGGGCACCCGTTCTGCGGCGACGGGCGGCCCAGGGACCATGTGCCAGGGCCACTGCCAGGATCGCGACGGCCACCAGGAGCAGCGCAAGGGCAGCGGCGGCGTCGGGGTCGCTCTCGCGGGCGAGGTAGATCTCCAGCGGCAGGGTCCTGGTCACTCCCTGGAGATTACCGGCGAAGGTCAGCGTGGCACCGAACTCCCCCAGGCACCGGGCGAAGGCCAGGACCGCCCCGGAGAGCAGTCCCGGCAGGGCCAGTGGGAGGGTCACACGCCACCAGGTCAGGGCCGGGCTCGCCCCCAGGGTGGCGGCGGCCGTCTCATAACGGGCATCACCGCTGGACAGGGCGCCCTCCATGCTGAGCACCAGATAAGGCAGGGAGACGAACGCCTGTGCCAGGACCACTGCGGCCGTGCTGAAGGAGAGTTCCACACCCATGGCCCGCAGCGGCGGCCCCAGGAGCCCGAAACGGCCGAAGGCGTAGAGCAGGGCCAGGCCTCCCACCACCGGAGGGATGACCAGCGGCAGCAGCACCAGGGCCCGCAGCACCCGTTTGCCCGGGAACTCCGCGCGGGACAGCAGCGCCGCAAGAGGCACGCCCAGCAGGACGCAGAGGGCGGTGCTCAGGCAGGCGGTCCGCAGGCTCAGGGACAGCGCATCCAGTGCGGCCTCTCCCGTGACCAGCGGGATGAAATGGGCCCAGTCCACCCTCAGGGCCATCGCCAGAGGCGGGACCAGGATGAAGGCGAGACCCAGCACCGCCGCCAGCAGCATCCAGCCCGGGACCCCGTTCAGCCGGGCCCTGTCCGGGAGGTCTCCCTCCCGGCGGGTCCGGGCCCGGCCGGCGCTCCTCCCGGGTCCGCCGTCAGCGGACCGGGTGGGCGCGCCACCCGGCATGCTCACGGTTTGCCGAAGCCGGCCTCAGCCAGGACCGTCTGACCCGGCTCGCCGGTGACCGCCGAGAGGAACGTCTTTCCGCCGTCGCTCTCGGGTCCGCCCTTGACCAGCGCCACCGCGTAGGTGTTCACGGCGGAGCTGCTCTGCGGGAAGTCGATGCCCTTGACCTTGCCCTTGGAGCCCTGCACATCGGTGCGGTAGACCAGCCCGGCATCGGCTTCACCGGAGGAGACCTTACCCAGCACGTCCGTCACCGCGAGTTCCTCACTCACCGGCTTGATGTCGATGCCGGCGGCGGTCTCCACCTTGTGGCTGGCCGCGCCACACGGAACCTGGAGGGCACAGAGGACCGTCTTGACGCCGGGCTTGGCCAGATCGGACAGGGCCGAGATGCCCGCCGGGTTGGTGGGCGGGACGGCGATGGTCAGGGTGTTGCTGGCGAAGTTCTGCGCTGCGCCCTCCAGCGATCCGTTGGCGTTCAGCTTCTCCATGGTGGCGAGGTCGGCCGTCGCCACCACATCGGCCTTGGCTCCGGCCTTGATCTGTGCCACGAGGTCCTGCGACCCGGCGAAGTTGAGCTTGATGTCCAGCTCGGGGTGCTCATCCTGGAGCTTTCCGGCCAGTGAGGTGAAGGTGGCCTTGAGGGAGGCCGCGGCGAAAACCACCACCGTCTTCTTCTGGGCCGGCGCGTCAGAGGCCGCGCTGCCGGAGGCGCTGGAGGCGGCGGGAGCCGAGCAGGCGGTCAGGGCCAGAGAGGCGGCCGCCAGGGCCACCGCGGCCTTGCCAAAGGGCAGGCGGGGGCGGGTGTCATTCTTCATCCGGGACCTCCACGATCACGTTGGTCGCCTTGACCACTGCCACGGCGAGCTTTCCTTCACGGATTCCGAGTTCTTCGACGGCCTCCGTGCTCATGAGTGAGACGATCCGGTGCGGGCCGCACTGCATCTCCACCTGGGACATGACCTTGTCCGAGATCACGCGCGTGACCAGGCCGACCATGCGGTTCCGGGCCGAGCGTCCCACCTTCGTGGGGTCGGCGGGCTGCGCCGCCTGCTCCCGGGCCAGCGCAGCCAGGGACAGGGCGTCCACCTCGGTCACGCCATCGCTCCGCTCCACCTTCAACAGGCCGCTGTTGAGCCACCGGCGCACGGTGTCGTCACTGACCCCCAGGAAGGCGGCGGCATCCTTGATCCGGATTCCACTCATGGGGCGAGCATAGCCAAAATTACGCCTTTGCGGTTTTTCAGAACTGAATGGATCGCAAATGCGACCAGAATCACGGTGTTCATCCAGCGGTTCCACTCGGACCGCCCTCAGCTCTCCCGCGGTTCCGAAAATTTTCAAGCACTCCTTTCAAAAAATGCATACCCTGGGACTGTGACTGAGACCACCACCCGCCCCAAGACGGCCATCGACCAGCTCGCCGACAGCTACACCGCACGTTTACTGGAACTCGATCCCGCCCTGGCGACGAGCCTGGGACTGCCGGGTCACGAAAGCGAGTACCCCGACTTCTCCCCCGCCGGCCTGGAGGCCTTCGCCCGCCTGGACCAGGAGACCCTGAACGCGCTGGACGGGCTGGAACCCGTGGATGACGTGGACCGCGTCACCCTGGACGCCATGCGCGAACGCCTGGGCCTGGCGCTGGAGCGCCATGCGAGCGGCTGGACACTGGCCGAGCTGAACAACATCGCCTCCCCGGCGCAGGACATCCGCGCCATCTTCGACCTCATGCCCACGGACACCGAGGAACACTGGAAGCACATCGCCGGACGCGCCCACAACGTCCCCGCCGCCATCGACGGGTACCTCGAATCGCTGCGCACCGCTCAGGCTCAGGACCTCGTCTCCGCTGCACGGCAAGTGCGGATCGTGATCGATCAGGCCACCGGCTACGCCGCGGAAGACGGCTTCTTCGCCAAGCTCGCCCGCGAGGCTTCGACGTCGTCGGGCCCGCTGCCGCAGGAACTGCAGGCCACGCTCGACGACGGCGTCCAGCGCGCCCGGGACGCCTACGGCACCCTGATCGAGTTCCTCCGCGAGGAGCTGCTGCCGTCCGCACCGGAGAAGGACGCCGTGGGCCGGCAGCGCTACGCTCTGGCCAGCCGGACCTTCCTGGGGGCCACGATCGACCTGGAGGAGAGCTACGCCTGGGGCGTGGCCGAGCTGGACCGGCTCATCGCCGAGCAGGAGAAGGTGGCCCAGGAGATCAAGCCCGGCGCGACCATCGAGGAAGCCAAGGAGATCCTCAACGCGGACGCCTCCCGGCAGCTCCAGGGCACGGACGCCCTGCGCGCCTGGATGCAGAAGCTCTCCGATGAGGCGGTGGCCGCACTCTCGGGAACCCACTTCGACATCCCCGGCCCCATGAAGACCCTGGAGTGCATGATCGCCCCCACGCAGGACGGCGGCATCTACTACACCGGTCCCAGCGACGACTTCTCCCGGCCCGGCCGCATGTGGTGGTCCGTTCCCCCGGGAGAGGACGAGTTCACCACCTGGGCCGAGACCACCACGGTCTACCACGAGGGCGTCCCCGGGCATCACCTCCAGGTGGCCACCGCCGTGTACCGCAAGGAACTCCTGAACGACTGGCGCCGCAACATCTGCTGGGTGTCCGGCCACGGTGAAGGCTGGGCCCTCTACGCCGAGAAGCTCATGCAGGAACTCGGCTTCCTCTCCGACCCCGGGGACCTCATGGGCATGCTGGACATGCAGCGCATGCGGGCCGCCCGCGTGGTGTTCGACATCGGCGTGCACCTGGAACTGGACATGCCCGAGCGCTGGGGCGGTGGCCCCTGGACCGCGGAGAAGGGCTACGAGTTCCTGCGCGCCAATCTGCCCATCAGCGAGGGCCAGCTCCAGTTCGAGTTCACCCGCTACCTCGGCTGGCCCGGACAGGCGCCCAGCTACAAGATCGGCCAGCGCCTCTGGGAGCAGATCCGCCAGGAACTGCAGGAACGTGAGGGTGAGGCGTTCGACGTCAAGGCGTTCCACTCCAAGGCCCTGAACATCGGATCGGTGGGCCTGGACGTGCTGCGCACGGCGCTGCTCGGCTGACCTCCACCACCGCGAATCGCGCCCCCGTCCGGATCACCGGACGGGGGCTCGACCGGTTCCGCTTGCCCCGGGGCGGGGCGGGCTGCACCCGGCCCGCGTTGTCGCCGTCGGGCGCCTTCTTTATTCCCCTTCCCCGGGAAAATCCAGAAATCGGGCCGAAAAGTAACACTGCTCAACGCAAAGTGGAATATTGTTACGCGGATTTCTATTGTCCTGTGGGTGAGTAGTACAGAGACCAACGCACCCAAGGCTCCGAGCCGCCTGCCCCGGTGGGCCGGCAACTTCGGCGTCCAGATCATCGCCGCACTGGTGCTCGGCGTCATCCTCGGCCTGGTGGCCAGGAACCTCGGGGGAACGAAAGCTGACCCGAACGGCCTGACCATCACCCTCCAGACCATCGGCTCCAGCTACGTGGCCCTGTTGAAGACCGCGGTCGTCCCGCTCATCTTCACGGCCGTGGTGAGCTCCATCGCCAATCTGCGAGCCGTCACCAACGCCGCCAAACTGGCGTGGAACACTCTTCTGTGGTTCGCCATCACCTCCCTGATCGCCGTGCTGATCGGCATCGGCCTGGGTGTCCTCCTCCAGCCGGGGGCCGGCACGGGTCTCAGCGAAGAGGGTGCCACGTACGCCGGCAGCTCCGGCAGCTGGTGGGCCTTCCTCCAGGGCCTCATCCCCAAGAACATCCTCGGCCTGGAAGTCAGCACCAAGATCACCGACGGCGTGGCCTCCACGAGCGTGAACTTCAACGTCCTGCAGATCCTGGTCCTGGCGATCGCCGTCGGTGTCGCCGCCCTGAAGGCCGGCAAGAAGGCGGACAAGTTCCTGGACTTCAACGCCTCCGCGCTGGCCGTCATCCAGAAGGTGCTGTGGTGGATCATCCGCATCGCCCCGGTCGGCACCATCGGCCTGATCGGCAACGCCGTGGCCAGCTACGGCTGGGACACCATCGGCGCGCTCGGCAAGTTCACCGTGGCCATCTACGTGGGCCTGGCCCTGGTCCTGTTCGTGGTCTATCCCATCCTGGTGCGCAGCCACGGTCTGTCCATCAAGCAATACTTCTCCGGCGTCTGGCCGGCGGTCCAGCTGGCCTTCGTGTCCCGATCCTCCGTGGGCACCATGCCGCTGACACAGCGTGTGACCGAGCGTAACCTCGGTGTTCCCAGCGGCTACGCCTCCTTCGCCGTGCCGCTCGGCTCCACCACCAAGATGGACGGCTGCGCCGCCATCTACCCGGCCATCGCCGCGATCTTCGTGGCCCAGTTCTTCGGCATCAACCTGGACTTCGGCCAGTACCTGCTGATCGTCCTGGTCTCCGTCCTGGGCTCCGCAGCCACCGCCGGCACCACCGGCGCCGTGGTCATGCTGACTCTGACCCTCTCCACCCTGGGTCTGCCGCTGGCCGGCGTCGGCCTCCTGCTGGCCATCGACCCGATCCTGGACATGGGCCGCACCGCGGTCAACGTGGCCGGTCAGGCCCTGGTCCCCACCCTGGTGGCCAAGCGCCAGGGGATCCTGGATCTGGATCTCTACAACGCACCCCGCCAGGGCGTGGCGTTCAGCGATGACGTGGCCGCGGACTCCGAGGAAGGTTCCGAGAAGGAACTGGTCGGCGCGGACCGCTGATCCCACCTCGGGTCTTCCGCCGCGCAGCCTCACTGCTCGCGAAGTAACAGTTGGCGCCCCTTCCCAGGCTGGGAAGGGGCGCCAACTGTTCTCTCGCGGTCGATTCGAGGTTCCCGGGCCTCACGTCATGATCGGGAGGTCAGCGCCAGATGACCTGAGTGGTTCGCCCGGACGACCAGATGATGCTGCCGTGCTGGAAGTCCTGCCGGACACCCGAACTCTGCGCCACGGGGACGTAGTACTCGGCCGTCAGCGGATAGCCGAGCCGCCCCCAGGCCGAGCCGAGCTTCTGGTACATCGACCTGATCCCCCCAGTGACCAGCTTGGTTCCGGTCTTGGAGGACCACCAGTACGTGCCCCTCTGGAAATTCTGGTAGCACCCGCCGCTCGGTCCCGTGCACTGCTCATCCTGCAAGGGCGCACCCACGGCCATCTGGCTCCTGGACCAGGCATCCTGGATCCCTCCCCGCACCATGAAGGCGCCGGTGCCGGAGAACCACCAGATCTGACCGCGGTCGAAATTCTGGTAGCACACGGTCTTCGACGTGCAGACCTCGTCTCCGGTGGGATAGCCGAGCACGCCCCGGTGCTGCTTCAGCGCCAGATACCTCGCACCGATCGCCCCGTGCGTCCAATGGGCCACGATGTTCCTGATGTCCCCCGGCTTCTCGGTGAAGAGATACCCGCCTTGGAAGCGCTGCGAGCAACCGCCCAGCGGGCCGGAACAGTCGACCTCCGACAACGGATATCCCAAGGGCCCCCAGGCCTGCCGCAGGGCCACATACTTGTGCTGGAAGTTCGGCGTCGGCACGTTGTTCTGGTGATTGCGGACCGCGTGCGCCCCGAGCGAGGGCGACCACCACACCACACCGCCGGTGAACTGCTGCCGGCATCCGCGGTTGGGGCCATCGCAGATCTCGTTGCCTGCGGCGTAGCCGATGGTGGAGGAGAGAGGACTCGACGGCGTGCCGATCGCCACCCTCCGGATCCCTCCGCGCACGATGTACGCCGGGGCCGTCGCGGAATCCGGCGCATAGCCCTCAAGCAGCAGACCGCCCTGGAACTCCTGCGCGGAGGGGTAGTCGCCGCTGGCCCTGCTCACGGGGTAGCCGAGCACGCCGTTCTCTGCACCGAACGCAAGGTAGCTCTTCACAAAATCGCGATCGACGCTCACGGTGGCGCCGTTCGGACCCGCATACACCAGCTCGTCTGTGAACCGCTGCTTGCAGTACCCGCCCCGCAAGCCGCATACCTCGTTCGAGGTGGCGATCGCAGCGGGTTTCTCCGCGCGGAAGGGTTCCCTCACCTGGAAGACCGTCTTACCGTACTGGGACAGGTCCGCCTTCTCGAAGGGGACCCGGCAGTCTCCTGCGAGGCAATCAGCCAGGCCGTCGGGGTATCCCAGCGGACCATGCTCGGCGCCCTGCGCCTCGTATGCTTTGCCCAGAGGGCTCGCGGGCTGGTAGCCGCCCATCGCGATGCGACGGGAGGTCTCGGTCACGTCACGGACGCTGAGGAAGCGCCAGACGCCGTGTGCGACCGACATCTCGCATCCACCGTCGGTTCCGGCGCAGACCGCAGGGCCATCGGGAAGGCCCAGCTTCTGCAGCACGGGGACCGGTCCGCTGTCCTGCCACTGGAGCGGATAGAAGCTGTCCGTGCGTGTGGCCGTGATCATCTGCACGGAACGGTCCGGGGTGGCGCCGAAGCCGAAGCCGAACTCGAACGGCTGACCGCCCGTCGGCGCGAAAACGTAGCGTTCCTGGTCCCAGGCGGGCCCTCCGAAGCGCTGGTAGGTCCCTCCCTGGACCGACATCTCGTCACTCAACGGAACCGAGACCGCATCACCATCGATCCCGAACCACCGCGGACCGGTGCTGCCTTTGCTCCGGTAGGCGACGAAGCTCTCCCAGATGTTCCTCCGGTAGTCGAACCGTGCGGAGATCACACCGCCATCGAAACTCTGAGTGCAGGTCACCGTCGTCGTCACGCCCGCGGCCTTCGGCTGTCCGAGGACCCCGGTCGCTCCACCCAGCGACTTCCACTTAGCAGCCACCTGCTCGGCCACGGGGAATTGACTCCCGGGCGGCGGGCCGTCCGTCACGGTGCATCCTTGCCCAGCCGCCGACGCCGCCGTCGGAACGACCAGACCGCCCAGCAGCAGTGCGCCCACCGCCAGAGTGGCCGCCGCACAGCGCGCCAACGTTTGCCGACGACTCGTGCCGCCGCGTGTGATCCCCATATGCATGACTTTCCCCCGCCAAGTGATAGTGCGCTCAGCATAGACCGGCCCGGCCCGCCGCGCGAGGGTACAGTTGGCGCCCCTTCCCAGGCTGGGAAGGGGCGCCAACTGTACCCTCGCGCGAGCCGATCCCGTATTAGGCTCTAGGCATGCTGATCGTCACCACCAATGAAGTCCCCGGGCACCGCATCGACGCCGTTTTCGGCGAAGTGATGGGCCTGACCGTCCGCTCCCGCGACATCGGGTCCCAGATGCTCGCAGGCTTCCGGTCCCTGGGCGGCGGCGAGCTCCCGGAAATGACCAAGGCCCTCTACGAGAGCCGCCAGGAAGTCATGGGCCGCATGGTCAACGAGGCCCAGCAGCGCGGCGCCAACGCGATCGTCGCCATGCGCTTCGACACCTCCGAGATGGGCGGCAACTGGACCGAGGTCTGCGCCTACGGCACCGCCGTCTTCATCATTCCGCTCAAGGAGGGTGAATCGGGTGCCACCGGTCAGTCCGTCTATCTCACCCAGCAGGGCCAGCAGCCGAACAACCAGCCCGGCAACACCCAGCTGTGAGCGGCGTGCCCCGTCTCATCCTGGCTTCGCAGTCCCCGGCCCGGGCCAAGCTCCTCACCGAGGCCGGTCTGCGCTTCGACGTGATCGTCTCCGCCGTGGACGAGGATGCCGTCACGGCTGCCGCCGGTGACCCCACTCCGGCTGAGACCGCTCTGCTCCTGGCCCGCGCCAAGGCCGAGGCCGTGGCGGCCCTGCCCGAAGCTCAGGACGCGTACGTTCTCGGCTGTGATTCGGTCTTCGAGTTCGAGGGCGCGGCGTACGGGAAACCTTATGAGCCCGCGGTCGCCATCGAGCGCATCTCCCGCCTGAGTGGTCAGGAAGGCGTCCTGCACACCGGCCACTGGCTGCTCGCACCCAGTGCGGCCCCCACCGGCTCGCCGCAGCAGAACGACGACGGCGGCAGCGCGCCGTCGTCGTCCGCTGCGGAGGGCACGGGCTCCGGCGCGTCCGGCCTGGGCAGGCTGTCCAGCGCCGGTGTGCGCTTCACAGAGATCGATCCCGCGGAGATCCGGGCCTATGTGGCCACCGGGGAGCCCTTGCACTGCGCCGGTTCCTTCACGATCGACGGCATCGGTGGCGCCTTCATCGAGTCCGTGACGGGTGACCCGCACACCGTGGTGGGCCTGTCCGTGTCCACGCTGCGCGCTCTGCTGGCCGGGCACGGCACGGGCATCACGGAGTTCTGGGCCTGATCCGTCCCCGATTTGTAGACCTCCTACAAAGGCTGCGGGGTTTACGCGCGGAATTCGTCAGTAATCTCGGCGGAATCCGCCAAGAGGTACTAAGGTCAATCTGAGTTGCCAATTTCGAGGAGTTCCCTGCCATGACCCAGTTGAGCAAGGTGCTGATCGCCAATCGTGGCGAGATCGCAGTGCGCGTCATCCGAGCCGCCCGTGACGAGGGCATCCAGTCCGTGGCCGTCTACGCCGATCCGGACCGCGACGCCCTGCACGTCAAGCTCGCCGACGAGGCGTACGCCCTGGGTGGGAACACCGCCGCCGAGTCGTACCTGGTGATCGACAAGCTCCTGGACGTGGCCCGTCAGTCCGGCGCCGACGCCGTGCACCCCGGCTACGGCTTCCTGGCCGAGAACGCCGAGTTCGCCGCTCGCGTGATCGAGGCCGGCCTGACCTGGATCGGTCCTTCCCCTGAGGCCATCGACGCACTCGGTGACAAGGCGAAGGCCAAGCACATCGCGCTGGCAGCCGGCGCTCCCCTGGCCCCGGGCCTCAAGGACCCGGTCAAGGATGCCGACGAGATCATCTCCTTCGCCCAGGAATTCGGGCTGCCCGTGGCCATCAAGGCCGTCTTCGGCGGCGGCGGTCGCGGCCTGAAAGTCGCCCGCACGCTGGAAGAGATCCCGGAACTCTACGAATCCGCGGTGCGTGAGGCCGTGACGGCCTTCGGCCGCGGCGAGTGCCTGGTGGAGAAGTTCCTGGACTCCCCCCGCCACGTCGAGACCCAGTGCCTGGCCGACGCCCACGGCAACGTCGTGGTGGTCTCCACCCGCGACTGCTCCCTCCAGCGCCGCAATCAGAAGCTGGTCGAGGAGGCCCCCGCACCGTTCCTCAGCGAAGAGCAGAACCGCCGCCTCTACGAATCCTCCAAGGCCATCCTGAAGGAGGCCGGCTACCTCGGCGCCGGCACCTGCGAGTTCCTGGTGGGCCAGGACGGCACCATCAGCTTCCTCGAAGTCAACACCCGCCTCCAGGTGGAGCACTGCGTCTCCGAGGAGGTCTCCGGCCTCGACCTGGTCCGCGAGCAGTTCCGCCTGGCCCGTGGCGAGGAGCTCGGCTACGGCGATCCCGAGGTCCGCGGCCACTCCTTCGAGTTCCGCATCAACGGCGAGGACGCCGGACGCAACTTCATGCCGGCCCCCGGAACCGTGGAGACCATCAGCTTCCCGAGCGGCCCCGGTGTGCGTGTGGATTCCGGCATCCAGGCCGGCGAGGTCATCAGCGGGAACTTCGACTCCATGCTGGCCAAGCTGATCGTCACCGGTTCCAGCCGCAAGCAGGCGCTGGAACGTTCGCGCCGTGCCCTGGCCGAGCTGGAGATCACCGGCATGCCGACCGTCACGCCGTTCCACCGCGCCGTGGTCTCGGACCCTGCCTTCGCGCCGGAGGAGGGCCCGTTCACGGTGCACACGCGCTGGATCGAGACCGCCTTCGAGAACACCATCCCACCGTTCGCCGGTGTCCCCGGAGCCTCCGACGACGCCGAACCGCGCCAGAACGTGGTGGTGGAAGTGGGCGGCAAGCGCCTCGAAGTCAGCCTCCCGGCATCGTTCGCCTCCGTGGCGGCCGGCCCGGCCAAGGCGGTCAAGTCCCGCAAGGCGAAGAAGTCCGGCCGCGGCGGCGCAGCCGGAGCCGCCGCCAGCGGTGACGACCTGACCTCGCCCATGCAGGGCACCATCGTGAAGGTGGCCGTGGCCGACGGCGACGTCGTGGCCGAGGGGGATCTGATCGTGGTCCTGGAGGCCATGAAGATGGAGCAGCCGCTGACGGCCCACAAGGCGGGCACCGTGACCGGTCTGAGCGCCCAGCCGGGCGAGACCGTGACCGCCGGCGCCGTGCTGGCCACGATCACCGACTGACACCCGTCCCGACGCCGAAGGCGCGGCACCCTCTGGGGTGCCGCGCCTTCGGCGTTTCCAGAGGCGTTTCAGAGCTCAGGACCGGTTCAGGTGCCGCCGGTTCAGCTCCGCCAGCTCTTCGTCGCTGAGGTCGTCGATCGCCTGAGCATCCGCCCGGTCCGTGCGCTGGAACCGTATCATCATCAGCACGATCAGCGGCAGGTCCACGACCTCGGCCACGAACCACAGCAGGTCACCGGCCAGTTGCTGATCCCGCAGGGCACCCGGGAACCAACCCAGGGCGCCCGGGACCGGCCCGGAGAAGCCGTCCAGCACCGTCCCGGAAAGCCTCAGCAGGATCCCCGGTACGGCGTCCGCCAGCAGTTCGATGAAGACGTAGATGAACCCCACCACCATCACGGCGCTGCTCGCGGGGCGCTCCTCCCCCTCCACGGCCGGAAGCACCATGAGCAGGCCGAGCGCCGGGGCCAGGAGCACCGTCAGCGCATCGGCCACAGGATCGGTCCTGAGCAGGTGCAGGACCGGCGTCAGGAAGGACGCGAAGAGCGCCAGGCCCAGCAGAGGTGACACCACCGGATGGGACAGCAGGCGCACGACGCGGCTGGACATGAAAGCGTCCACGCGCCGTCGTCCCGTCTCGCCGAGCGTTTCCCGGGCGAGCGCCAGCGGGCGCCCCGCCGCCAGCAGCAGCGGCACCACGAAGACGTAACCGGCCACCTTGAGGGTGAACACCCAGCGCAGGGAGACGCCGTAGACGCCCGGGAAGCCACAGGACAGGTACAGGAAGAGCGCCATGCCGAGGAGGAAGCTCAGCGTCCGCCGGAGGGGCCAGCGGCCGGCTCTCCGCCGCACCCCTCGGAGATACAGGAAAACGACGACGGCGGCCAGCAGCAGGGCGGGCACGTCACCGGTCCAGCTGGTGACGAGGGCGCTCAGAGGGGGCATGACGGGCGGAACCTTCCTGATGACGGCGGTCCCCCCGCCCCACGGAGTCCCGCCCGGCCGATCCCGAGTGACCCTCCCATGGTAATCACCCTCGGTGACCGTCACCTGCACCTGGGCGGATGACCGGAGACGGGAACAGCCCGGCACCCCTCAGGGTGCCGGGCTGTATCACCGGCCTTCGCGTGGCAGGGACGGATCAGGCCACGTTGTTCTCGTAGTCCACGTCGGCCGTTTCGCGGGTCATGAACAGCGCCACCAGGGTCAGCACGGCGGCCAGGGCCAGGTAGACGCCCACCATCCAGGTGCTGCCATGTCCGGCCTGCCACAGGGCGATCGCCACGAATGAGGCCGGAGCGGCTCCGATGACGCTCGACAGGTTGTAGGCCACGGCCGAACCCGTGTACCGGACGTTGGAGGGGAAGAGCTCCGGCAGGTAGGCGGCCATGGGCCCGAAGGTCAGGCCCATGAGGGTGAAACCGACGATCAGGCCCACCATGGCAGCGCCGGGGCCGGGGCCGAACATGAGAGTCCAGGCGCAGCCGAACACGAAGATGCCGACCGTGACCCAGATCAGGAACTTCCGGCGGCCGAACTTCTCAGCCAGCGGCCCGGAGACCACGGTGAAGATGCCGAAGAACAACACGCCCAGGATGAGCATCCACTGGAACATCGTCTTGTCGACGCCGAGGCCCGGGACGAACGCGGCGGCGTCGAACGCCTTCCCCGCCTTCTTCGCAGCAGCCTCAGCCTTGGCCGCCGTGTCCGCGGCAGTGCCGTAGGTCAGGGTGAAGCTGGTCATGAGGTAGAAGAGCACGTAGGTGGCCAGCATGATGAAGGTTCCGGCCAGCACCTGGCGCCAGTGGAACTTGAAGGTGACGGCCAGCGGGATCCGGGCCACCTTGTCCTCGGCGACGACCTTCTGGAAGGACAGCGACTCCTCCAGCTTGAGACGCACGTACAGGCCGACGGCGACGATGACGGCCGAGAGGATGAATGGCACGCGCCAGCCCCAGTCCATGAACTGCTGCGGGGTCAGCCAGGTCTGCAATGCGACGAAGATCAGATTGGAGAGGATGAAGCCGATGGGAGCACCCAGCTGCGGGAACGTGCCCCAGATGGCGCGTTTGCCCTCGGGGGCGTTCTCCGTGGCCAGCAGCGCGGCACCGGACCATTCGCCACCCAGGGCGATGCCCTGGGCGAAGCGGAGGACCACCAGGGCCAGCGGCGCCAGCACCACCCAGCCGCCCGCAGCAGGCGGGAGGAAGCCGATGAGGAACGTCGCGATGCCCATGGTCAGCAGGGACGCCACGAGGGTGCCCTTGCGGCCCAGCCGGTCACCGAAGTGGCCGAAGAGGATCGAGCCGATGGGGCGCGCCACGAAGGCCACCCCGAAGATCGCGAACGCGCTCAGGATGGCGTTGATGTCCGTGGCATTCGGGAAGAAGAGCCGGGGGAACACGAGCACTGAGGCCGTCGCATAGGCGTAGAAATCGTAGAACTCGATGGTGGTGCCGATGAGACTGGCGAAGATCACGCGGCCGCGAGTGTTGGCGGTGGGTGCCTTGCCGGGTGCGCCCGGGGTTCCCGGGGCAGCCGGGGTGGCTGGAGTGGATGACATGGGTCCGGCTTTCCTTCCGGGCGGCACGCCCCCTGAAGCGGCCGCCATGTTATGAGACGGCGTTCATCTTAACCACCAGGGTCCATCTACTGGACAACCGTGTCCATTATGTGGAATGACATTCAGGATTCGTTTCAGAGTGGCACTGGCTCAGCGGGCAGAGCCATCAGCGGGCGACTGCTTCCACGATCAGCCCGGCGAGCCGTTCCGGGACGGAGAACTGCGGCCAGTGCCCCGAACCGATGGTCACCACCTCCAGGGATCTGACGGCCGCCGCCTCATCAGCGAACGCGCCCCACTGGGCCAGGGCCGCTCGGAACTGTTCCTCGTCCATGCCGCCCGAGAGGACCGTCACCGGCACGTCATACCTGCGCTCATCCGTCAGGGAGATGGCGCCGGTCGGCACCTGGGCGGGGACGCTGAACGTGTCCTTCGCGGCCCGCTCCCGGACCTCCGGGGTGAGGTCGTACACCTCCTCTTCGTCGAAGAAGTCCCAGCCGGGGAACGGGATCACCCCGTCCACCACCTCGAATTCGGAGATCATGGCGCCGGGCGGCGGCACGGCAGTGTCGACGAGGATCACCCGCGAGACCTTGTCCGGACGGGCGTCCGCGGCGCCCCAGACCACGTTTCCGCCGCCGCTATGGCCGACGAGCACCACCGGCCCGTCCAGCGCGTCGATCTGCGTGACGGTCGCCGCGACCCAGTCGTCGATGGACAGGGACTCCGACTCGGCGGCCGGTGCGCCGACGCCGGGCAGGGTAAGGGGGTGCGTGCGGTGTCCGGCGGCGACGAGCCCCGGGACCACGGCATCCCAGGAGGACGCGTCCAGCCAGAGGCCGGGTACCAGAATCAGATCCATGGGCTCAGCCTACGCTCGCCCTCCGACGATTTTCGAGCGGTCAGCCGGACATCCTCCGCCAGAAGTCCGACGGGACATCCTACCGGCTCAGCCCGGCAGTATCACCGGAGCCGCCGTCGTCCTGGATGTCGTAGCGGCGACTGGCCGTCTAGTGGTGCACGTGGAGGCGGCGGGCCGCCTCCGCGATGGAACCGGTCAGGGACGGGAAGACCGTGAAGGTGCTGGCGACGTCATCCACGTGCAGCTTCTTCGTCACGGCCAGAGCGATCGGGTAGATGAGCTCCGAGGCGTTCGGTCCCACCACCACGCCGCCGATCACGGTGCCGGAGCCTTTGCGGGAGATGATCTTGACGAAGCCGTCCTTGGAGTTGCGCATCTTGGCGCGCGGGTTGGCCTTGAGGGGCAGCATGACCACATCGCCCTGGTAACGGCCCGTGGAGAGGTCCTTCTCGGACACACCCACCGAGGCGATCTCGGGCGAGGTGAAGATGTTGGAGGCCACCTCGTTGAGCTTGAGCGGACGCACGCCGTCACCCATGATGTGGGCCACCGCGATGCGGCCCTGCATGGCGGCCACGGAGGCCAGGGCGAAGACGCCCGTGCAGTCGCCTGCGGCGTAGATGTTGTGCGCCGTGGTGCGGGAGACGCCGTCCACCTTGATGTGGCCGGAATCGGTCAGGGCCACCCCGGCATTCTCCAGGCCGATGCCCTCGGTGTTCGGGATCGAGCCCACGCACATGAGGCAGTGGGTGCCGGTGATGGTGCTGCCGTCGCCCAAGGTGACCAGCACGCCGTCGTCGGTGCGCTCCACCTTCTCGGCACGGGACCGGGACAGGACGCGGACGCCGCGGCGCTCGAAGACCTCTTCCAGCACGTCGGCCGCGTCGCTGTCCTCACCCGGGAGGACCTGGTCGCGGCTGGAGATCAGGGTGACCTTGGAGCCCAGGCCGTTGTACGCGGAGGCGAACTCGGCGCCGGTCACGCCGGAACCCACCACGATCAGTTCCTCGGGCAGGGTGGTCAGGTTGTAGAGCTGGGTCCAGTTGAGGATCCGCTCGCCGTCCGGCTTGGCGCTGGGCAGCTCGCGGGGATGTGCGCCGACCGCCAGGATGATGGCATCCGCGTCCACCGTGCGCACCGAACCGGACTTGGTGGTCACCTTGATGGTGTGGCCGTCCTGGAGCACGCCGTCACCGATCAGCACCTTCACGCCGGCCTCTTCGAGGCTGCGGCGGATGTCATCGGACTGCTCCTGGGCCAGCTCCATCACACGGCGGTCGATGTGCTCCAGATCCGCGACCATGGTGGGCGCACCGGAGTCGACCTCGAAACGAACGCCCAGCGAGTGGGCCTCCGAGACCCGCGCCATGAGATCGGCGGTGGCGATCAGCGTCTTGGAGGGCACGACGTCGGTCAGCACCGCGGCGCCTCCCAGACCGTTGCGCTCGATGACGGTGACCTTCGCACCCAGGGATGCGGCGACCGCGGCGGCCTCGTAACCACCGGGACCACCTCCCAGGACGGCGATACGGGGCGCGGCGAAATCAGGATGCGTGCTCACAATGGACACTTCTGTCCCATGCACTGCCCCACGGCCAGCCGAGGGGCCGTCACGAAGCGGTCACCGGGCCGAAAGTGACGGATCCCACGGACCGAGCACATCTTTCCGGCGCTGTCCGCCACACACCGGACCACGGGGCTTGCCACCCTTCCGGGTCCAGCACCGGGCCCGTCCCGCGCCGTGCTGGGCAAGACCGTGGCCCTGCGAGTACGGTTTTCCCGTGACTACCTTGGACTTGAACACGATGGACCCCTTCGAGGCTGCGCGGCTCGCCGCTGAGCACATCGCACGCGAAACGGGTGTCGAACAGCATGACGTGGCACTGGTACTCGGCTCCGGCTGGGGAGGGGCCGCCGATCTGATCGGCGAGACCACCCACACCCTGGACGCCGCCACCGTGCCCGGCTTCCACGCCCCCGCGGTGGTCGGCCACACCGGCACCATCCGCTCCGTGCTGACCACGGACGGCAAGCGCGCCCTGGTCCTCGGGGCCCGCACCCACTTCTACGAGCGCAAGGGTGTCCGCGCCGTGGCGCACGGCGTCCGCACCGCCGCGGCCGCCGGCTGCAAGACCCTGGTGCTCACCAACGGCTGCGGTGGCCTGAACGAAAGCTGGAAGCCCGGCACCCCGGTGCTGATCAGCGATCACATCAATCTCACCGCCGCGTCCCCGCTGGAAGGCGCCACCTTCGTGGACCTGACGGACCTGTACTCCTCGCGCATCCGCGGGCTGGCCCGCGAAGTGGACCCCACCCTGGACGAGGGCGTCTACGCCCAGTTCACCGGCCCGCACTACGAGACCCCGGCCGAGGTCCAGATGGCCAAGGTCATGGGCGCCAGCCTGGTCGGCATGTCCACCGCGCTGGAGGCCATCGCCGGCCGCCAGTCCGGCATGGAGGTCTTCGGCATCTCCCTGGTCACCAACCTGGCCGCCGGCATCAGCCCCGAACCCCTCAGCCATGCCGAGGTCCTGGAAGCCGGACAGGCCGCCGGCCCACGCATCTCCGCCCTGCTCGCCCAGATCATCGGCAAGCTCTGAGCCATGGCCCTGAACAGCACGGCGCACGACGACGCCGCCTCCCTCCCGCTCTCCGCTGACCTCGTACAGCAGGCGCGTGAGTGGGCGGCCACCGATCCTGACAGCGCCACCGCCGCGCAGCTGCTCGCCCTCGTGGACGACGCGGAGCGCGGCTCCGCCGCTGCCCGGGCCGAGCTGGAGGACGCGTTCTCCGGAACCCTCCAGTTCGGGACGGCCGGCCTCCGGGCCGCGCTGGGCCCGGGACCCATGCGGATGAACCGCGTGGTGGTGCGCCGTGCTGCGGCCGGTTTCGCGGCCTTCCTGAACGAAGCGCTCGGCGCCGGGACCGGGGAGCGGCGCCCGCGCGTCGTCGTCGGCTTCGACGCCCGGCACAACTCGGACGTCTTCGCCCATGACTCCGCTGCCGTGTTCACGGCGGCGGGCCTGGAGGTCTTCCTCATGCCCTCCGCGCTGCCCACTCCCCTGCTGGCCTACGCGGTGCGCGCGCTGGAGGCCGACGGTGGAGTCATGGTCACTGCCAGTCACAACCCGCCCCAGGACAACGGCTACAAGGTGTATCTGGGCGGCCGCGCCGTGCCGGAGGGCGCGCGCGGCTCACAGATCGTGGAACCCTACGACGCGCAGATCGCGGCGGCGATCGCCGCCGTGGGGCCGTCCGAGACGATCCCCCTGGCCGGGTCCGGCTGGGAGGTCCTGCCCGAATCCATCGAAGAGGACTACCGCAAGGCCGTGGTGGCCCTGGCACTCCCGGGGCGCTTCCCCGCGCGCGATCTGGACATCGTCCTCACCCCCATGCACGGAGTGGGCGGCCGGACCACCGAAGCGGTGCTGCGCGAGGCCGGGTTCTCCTCGGTGACCCAGGTGGCCGAGCAGGCTCAGCCCGACCCGGACTTCCCCACCGTGAGCTTCCCCAACCCCGAAGAGCCCGGCGCGCTGGACCTGGCCCTTGCCCTGGCGGCGGGATCCGGCGCGGACCTGGTCCTGGCCAATGACCCCGACGCCGACCGCGCCGCCGTCGCCGCTTTCGACCCGGAAGCCGACCGAAGCCGGGGCGCCTGGCGCATGCTGCGCGGCGACGAGGTGGGCGCCCTCCTGGGAGCCCATATGGCGCACCGGCTGAACGGAGAGGCCTCCGGTGTTTTCGCCAATTCGATCGTTTCCTCCCGGCTGCTCTCCCGCATCGCCGCGGCGGCGGGCTACGAGCACCGGGAGACCCTCACCGGTTTCAAGTGGATCTCCCGCGTGCCCGGCCTGGTCTACGGCTACGAGGAGGCCCTCGGATACTGCGTGGCCCCGGAACTGGCCCGCGACAAGGACGGCATCTCGGCGGCCCTGCTGATCGCCGAACTCGCGGCCCACGCCAAGGCCGAGGGGAAGACCGTCTTCGACCTTCTCGACGCCCTGGCCCTGGAACACGGCCTGCACGCGAGCGACCAGCTGAGCGTGCGGGTGGCGGATCTCAGCCTGCTGGACACCATGATGGCGGCCCTGCGCGCGACTCCCCCGGCCGCCCTGGCGGGCTCCGCCGTCGTCCTCTCTCAGGACCTGTCCCAGGGCACGGCCGAGCTGCCCGGCACCAACGGTCTGAAGTACCTCAGCGAGGACGGCACGCAGGTGATCGTCCGGCCCAGCGGCACCGAGCCCAAGCTCAAGTGCTACCTGGAGGTGGTGGTCCCCGTGAGCGGCCCTGAGGCGCTGCCCGAGGCCAAGCGGGAGGCCCGGCGCCGGCTGGACGCCGTGCTGGACGGCATGAGGTCCGCACTGGGCGTCTGAGCGCCCGTCATGAGATTCTGGGGAATCACCGCACTCACCGCGCGCGCCACCACTCCTGGCACAGCGCCCCGACATCAGGCAGGCAAAGGAACACCATGAGCACGAACATCGCCTCTTACATCGATCACACCCTTCTCAAGCCGGACGCCAGCCGGGAGGACGTGCAGCGGATCTGCGCCGAGGCCGTGGAGTACGGCTTCAAGTCGGTCTGCGTGAACCCTGTGTGGGTCAAGACCGCAGTCCAGGCTCTGAAGGGCAGCCCTGTGCTGTGCTGCGCCGTGGTGGGCTTCCCGCTGGGTGCCACGCCCACCGATGTGAAGGTCTTCGAGGCACGCGGTGCCGTGGAGGACGGTGCCGCCGAGATCGACATGGTCATCAACATCGCCTCGGCCCGCGCGAACGACTCGGACGCCCTGGTGGAGGACATCGCCGCAGTGGCCGCCGCGGTCCACGAGGGCGAGGCGATCCTGAAGGTCATCATCGAGACCGCGCTGCTCACGGACGAGCAGAAGGTCCTGGCCTGCCAGGCCTCCGTGGAGGCGGGCGCCGACTTCGTCAAGACGTCCACCGGCTTCAACGGTGGCGGGGCGACGGTGGAGGACGTGCAGCTCATGCGCGCCACCGTCGGGCCTGATCTGGGCGTCAAGGCGTCCGGCGGCGTGCGGAGCCTTGAGGATGCACAGGCTATGATTGCTGCTGGTGCCACCCGCATCGGCGCGAGCTCCGGCATCGCGATCGTCAAGGGCGAACAGGGTCAGAGCGACTACTGAGAACCCCCGGTTCCCGCACGGGAACCCGACGGCGAGCCCCGTCCGGGCCGCCGTGCGGAAGACTGAGGACGTCCCCGCGGACGTCATGAGAAAGAAAGTTGGGAGAACATGTCCCGTCCGATCGGCAAAGAGAACAACACCGCGCAGTCCCTGGTGCTGTTCATCATCTGCTTCGCTCTGTTCGCCGGGGCTGTGTACTCGCTCTCCTTCCTGAGCCTGGACAACCCGTGGCCGGCAGCCGTGACCCTGATCCTGTTCGCGCTGGCCTTCGCCATCCCGCAGCACGTCCTCGGCCGCTCCGACACGCTGGCCGAGCTTGAGCGCGCCAAGCAGGACGCAGCCAAGTAACCGAGCTTTTCACCACGAAGGCCCCGGAGGTACGCCTCCGGGGCCTTCGTGTTTGCGGGCCCTGTCTGATTCCGGGGATGCGCGCCCTGTTTCACTGCCTGCGGGGTTATTGACCCGCCAGCAGTGAAACAGAGCGCGGAGCCGGACGCCGCCTAGTCCTCGAAGATCGCCGAGAGCACGTTCCGCGCCCATTCGAGCACCTGGGCGTCGGCCAGGTCCCGGCCACCCACCCGGGCGGTCTTGGGCTTGGGAATCAGGACGGCGTTGAGCGCGGGCTTGAGCTGAGAGCCCGGGTACATGCGGTTCAGGCGCATGGCCTTCGACTCCGGGAGGGTGGCCGGGGCGAACTTGATGAAGTTGCCCTGGACCGCGACGTCGGTCAGGCCGACCGCGCGCGCGGCCACGCGGAAGCGGGCCACGTCCAGGAGGTTGACCACCGGGGCGGGCGGTTCTCCGTAACGGTCCACCAGTTCGTCCCGCACCTCGTCGATGGCCTGTTCCGTATGGGCCGCGGCAAGCTTGCGGTAGGCCTCCAGGCGCAGCCGCTCCCCCGGCACGTAGTCGTGCGGAAGGTGGGCGTTGATGGGCAGCTCGATCTTCATCTCCGCCGCCACCTCCTCCTTGTCTCCGCGGAACTCGGCCACGGCCTCGCCCACCAGACGGATGTAGAGGTCGAAGCCCACGCCCTGGATGTGCCCGGACTGCTCGCCGCCCAGGAGGTTGCCCGCACCACGGATCTCCAGGTCCTTCATGGCCAGCTGCATGCCCGCACCGAGTTCGTTGTGCGCGGCCACCGCCTTGAGCCGTTCCAGCGCCACCTCACCGAGCGGCTTCTCCGAGGGGTACAGGAAGTAGGCGTAGGCCCGTTCGCGGCCACGCCCCACGCGGCCACGCAGCTGGTGCAGCTGGGACAGGCCGTAGTTGTTGGCGCCGTCCACGATCAACGTGTTGGCGTTGGAAATGTCCAGGCCGGTCTCGATGATGGTGGTGCAGACCAGGACATCGAAGCGCTTCTCCCAGAAGTCCACGATGATCTGTTCCAGGCGCGCCTCGGTCATCTGCCCGTGCGCCACCTCCACCCTGGCCTCGGGGACCAGTTCCCGGATGGACGCCGCCACGCGGTCGATCGAGGAGACCCGGTTGTGGACGAAGAAGACCTGCCCTTCACGCATGAGCTCGCGCCGGATGGCCGCGGAGACCTGCTTGTCCGTGTACGGGCCCACATAGGTCAGGACCGGGTGGCGCTCCTCCGGCGGCGTGGCCAGCGTGGAGGTTTCACGGATGCCGGTCAGGGACATCTCCAGGGTGCGCGGGATCGGGGTGGCGGACATGGCCAGCACATCCACATTGGTGCGCATCTTCTTGAGCGCCTCCTTATGTTCCACACCGAAGCGCTGCTCCTCATCGATGATCACCAGGCCCAGGTCCTTGAACCCGATCTCCTTGGAGAGCAGCCGGTGCGTGCCGATCACCAGGTCCACGCTGCCGTTCTTCACGCCTTCCAGGGTCTCTTTGGACTCCTTGGCCGTCTGGAAACGGGAGAGCGCCCTGACGCGGACGGGGAACCCGGAGAAGCGTTCGCTGAACGTCTCGTGGTGCTGCTGTGCCAGCAGAGTGGTGGGCACCAGCACCGCCACCTGCTTGCCGTCCTGGATGGCCTTGAACGCGGCACGGACGGCGATCTCCGTCTTGCCGTAGCCGACGTCGCCGGACACCAGGCGGTCCATGGGGATCTCCTTCTCCATGTCCGCCTTGACCTCGTTGATGGTGGTCAGCTGGTCCGGCGTCTCCACATAGGGGAACGCCTGCTCCAGCTCCCGCTGCCAGGGCGTGTCCTGGCCGAAGGCGTGGCCCTTGGAGGCCATGCGGGCCGAGTAGAGCCGGATGAGCTCCCCGGCGATCTCCTTGACGGCACGGCGGGCCTTGGACTTGGTGGACGCCCAGTCGGAGCCGCCCATCTTGCTCAGTGCCGGGGCGTCGCCACCGACGTAGCGGGTCACCTGGTCCAGCTGGTCCGTAGGGACGAAGAGGCGGTCCCCGGGGGCCCCGCGCTTGGACGGTGCGTACTCCAGGACCAGGTATTCGCGCACGCCGTCCGAGCCGGCGGTCTTGCGCTGCACCAGCTCGACGAAGCGGCCGATGCCGTGCTGTTCGTGCACCACGAAGTCCCCCGCATGCAGGGACAGCGGGTCCACGGCGTTGCGGCGCCGGGACGGCATCTTCCGCATGTCCTTGGTGCCACCACGCGCACTGGAACGCCCCAGAAGGTCGGCCTCCGTCAGGACACCGAATTTCAGCCCGTCCAGGACGAAGCCGTGTCCGGCTTCGGCCGTGGTGATCTCGATGATCCCGGGCGCGGGGGCGTCGGCCAGGCGGTCCACCCGGGCACACGGCACATCGGCGTCGTGGAACAGCTCGGCCAGGCGCTGCGCGGGGCCGGGGCCGTCCGTGACCACCACCAGCCGCCACGCGTCCTTGATGCGGGACGAGATGAACTCCAGCATCTCCCCCACATCGCCGCGGTACCCGCGCGGTTCCCTGGCCCGCAGAGCCAGCACATCGACGTCGTGCCCCAGCTCCTCATCCACGCCCAGCGTGGAGACGTCCCACCAGGAGACGCCCGCGGACTGCGCGTCGGTGCGGGTGTCCGCGAGCGTGCGGAAGCTGGCCTCATGCAGCAGGGCCTCGGGGTCCAGGCCGAGGTCCAGGGGCGCGGCACCGCCGTCGGATGCCGTGGACCAGGCGGCGGCGAGGAACTCCTCGTTGGTGGCGATCAGGTCATGGGCACGCAGCCGGACCTTCTCCGGTTCGATCATGAACGCGATGGAGGCTTCCGGGAGCGAGGCGACGAAGGGCACCATGGCATCGACCAGCACAGGGGCGAGGGACTCCATGCCCTCCACGGTGATGCCGCCGGCGATCTTCTCCAGCATGTCCGCCGCACCCGGCATGCTCTTCTGCAGCTTGGCGGCCCGGGACATGACGGAGGGCGTGATGAGCAGCTCGCGGCAGGGCGGCGCCCACAGCACGTCCGGGTGGGTCATCCCCTCGCCGAGGGTCAGAGAGCGCTGGTCCGCGACGGCGAAGTAGCGCATCTGCTCCACCTCGTCACCGAAGAACTCGATGCGGATGGGGTGGTCCTCCGTGGGCGGGAAGACGTCCAGGATGCCGCCACGGACGGCGAATTCGCCGCGGTGCGTGACCATGTCCACCCGGGCGTACGCCGCGGCTGCCAGCCGGCGGACCAGGTCTTCGAACGGCTCCTCGGCCCCGACGCGCACCGTGACCGGCTCCAGGTCCCCCAGGCCAGCCACGATCGGCTGGACCACGGCCCGCACGGGTGCCACCACCACACGCAGCGGAGTGGGGAACGCCTCCGGATGGGCCAGACGGCGCAGCACCGTGAGGCGCCGTCCCACCGTGTCGGAGCGGGGCGAGAGCCTTTCGTGCGGGAGCGTCTCCCAGCTGGGGAACTCGGCCACCTCCTCCTCGGGGAGATAGGCGCGCAGTGCGGCGGCCAGGTCTTCGGCCTCACGGCCGGTGGCCGTCACGGCGAGCACGACGGCGGGGGCCGCCTCCGCCGCCTGGGCGCCGTCGGCGGACTGCCGGGAGTCACGATCCAGGTCCTGCAGGCCGTCCACGAGCTCCGCGATGAGCACAGGATTCAGGCCGCTGGGTGCGCCCAGGTGGAAATCGTCGCTGCGCCGGGTGCCTTGGGCGGCGGAGACCCGGAGATTCCCGAAGGCCGGGTCCTCGGCCAGGACGGTGCGGACTCCGGCCAGCTGTGGCTGGAACACGGCAAGGGCCGTGGAGGACGTGGCGGATGCGGTGCGAGGACTCATGCGGGCTGCTGCTTTCCTGGCGGGCTTCGTGAAGGGGTGCCGCCAGGGGTCCCCGGGCAACACAAACACCCGGGACTTGGGAAAGTACCGGGTGTCTTAAGTGTAGTCCGCGTCGAGGGGCCGGCTCCGGCCCCTCCTGGAGGACTGGCCGGGAGCGAGGTGACCCCGCGACGCGGTGGGAGCGGGTTACTCCGCGGGGATCTGCAGTTCCTGACCCGGGAAGATCAGGTTCACGTCGGTCACGGTGGACGCGTTGGCGTCGGCCAGGAGTTCCCAGCCGCCCTTGAGACCGAGCTTCTGCGCGATGATGCTGAGGGTCTCCCCGGCCTTCACCGTGTAGGTCTTGCCGGTCACGGGCACCTGGGCCGCGTGGCGCGGTGCGGGCTGGGCCTGCTGCGGCGCCGTCTCCTGGACGGGAGCCTGCTGCACAGGGGCCTGCTGCTGCGTGTACTGCTGGGTGTTCTGCGGCTGGGTGTACTGGCTCTGAGCCTGCACCTGCTGCGAGCTCTGGGCCGGGGCCGCGGCGCTGGAGGCGCCGCCGCCGTTGCCTGAGAGGCCCAGCTGGGCCGAGCAGGACGGCCAGGCGCCCCAGCCCTGATTGGCCTGGACCTTCTCAGCCACGGCGATCTGCTGGGCCTTGGAGGCCTGGCTCGCCGAGCCGGTGCCGCCATAGGCCTGCCAGGTGTTCTGGTCGAACTGCAGACCACCGTAGTAGCCGTTGCCGGTGTTGATGGACCAGTTGCCTCCGGACTCGCACTGGGCCAGTGAGTCCCAGGTGGAGGTGCCGGCTGCGTTCGCAGCCGGGGCCGCGAGTGCGACGCCTCCCAGGAGCGCGCCGGATGCGGCGACGACTGCAAGAGAGCGACGGGTAGCCAGGGAGATTGCGTTCTGCTTCATGATTTCCAGATGCTCGGGGCTCCACCGGTACTCATTCCGTCCCCGGAAATCCTCGTACGCCACCGGCCCCTGACATATTGAGGTCAGGACGTGGTCACTGCACAGACGGTGGCGGTCGGTGGACGGCAGTACCCGGCATATTCAGCCCGGCGGACGAGAGTCCTCACGGGCGTTGTCGCCGCCCGGGATCAGATCTCCGGCGGCAGGGTTCGTTATCAAACCTTTATAGAGCGTAGGGCATCCCGGACGTTCTGACCAAGAAATTCCGCCTGTGAATCCCCTGAAGGCCCGGATTCACAGGAACCCGCCTACCATGGTGGAGGCCCCGCACACCGCGTGGGCGCACCCGACCTTGGAGGATCCATGGCCCTGAACGCTTCGACCACCGTGCCCTTCGGACTGCCCGAGGTGGCGGCCGTCCTGGTCGACGAGAACTTCGTCCGCCACGTGAGCGAACTCGTGGGCGGCACGCTGGAGAAGTTCACCGTCGAGGGCGACACGGCCGCGGCTTTCACCGCCACGGTGGTGCGCACCGTCCCCACGACGCGCCTGCCGGACATCGCCCGCAAGGTGGTGGGCGAGTCCCTCACCGTCACCCAGCGTGAATCCTGGACCGCTCCCCTGGCGGACGGCAGCCGCCAGGCCGATATCCAGATCTCCATCGGCGGCGCGCCCGTGAGCGCTTCCGCCCTGCAGAAGCTGGTCCCCGTGGACGGCCAGACCCGGATCGACGTCGAGGGCGAAGTCACGTCCTCCATCCCGTTCCTGGGCGGCAAGATCGCCGGCGCGGCCGAGCCTCTGGTGGGCAAGGCCCTGAATCTCCAGGCACAGCAGGCCCAGTCCTGGCTCGAAAGCCACTGACGAAGGTCCCCGGCTGAGGGGTCTGGGGCGCCGTCGCCGGCCTCCACCCCGCTGAACCGGCCTCCACCCCGCTGAAACAGTGAGTTCCCGTCGAAACCGTGTGTTTAATGCACTGTTTCGGCGGGAACTCACTGTTTCAGCCTGAGCGGCACCGTGGTCAGCACGAGCGGCACCGTGCCGGCCTGTCTCAACCCAGGCTGATCTCCGGCACTCCCCTGCCGAGCCAGCGTTCCCGCAGCCAGCGGTCGTGCGTGGCGATCACCACGGCGCCGGCGAAGGCCTCCAGCGCTTCCTCCAGTTCCTCGACGAGCGCCAGCGAAAGATGGTTGCTGGGCTCATCCAGGAGGAGAACCCGGGGAGGATCCACCACCAGGGCCGCCAGCGCCACTCGCCGCTGCTGCCCCACACTGAGCCGGCCGAGGCTGCGCCCGGTGTCACGCTCAGCGAGCAGCCCCAGCGAAGTGAGGGGCGTCTTCCCGGCACGCTCGAATCCGACCGTGCGCGCGTACCATTCGGCGGCACTCTGCTCAGGATCCGCGAACACGGTGTCCTGTGCCAGGTAGCCCACCGTGATGTCCTCGTCCCACAGCACCTCACCGTCATGCCCCAGGGTCCCGGCCAACGCCTTCAGCAGCGTCGACTTCCCGCTGCCATTGGCCCCCGTGAGCAGCAGCCGGCCCTGCGGGGCCAGTCCGAAGGACACGGGCTCCAGCCTGCCGGGCACGGCCAGACGGTGTGCCCGCAGCGCCGTCTCGGCGACCGGCGTCTGCCGCCCGGATTCAGCGGACGACGACGCCGGGGCGGCCGGCGTCGTCGGCTCCGGCGCTCGGTGGGAGCCGGAGTCGAAGCCGGCGAAGCGCAGGGGCTCCGGAGGGCGCCGGACACGGCCGCGTTCCAGTGTGTCCAGGCGCACCTTCGCATTCCGCGCACGGCGCGAGGTGACCCGGGCGTCCTTGTCCGCGTAGAACTTGCGGGA
>Ga0153950_1000079_pt1 | contig 39865 bp, 31 predicted proteins | sample TSNJ034MetaG_FD_104737 | JGI IMG/M metagenome (GOLD analysis project Ga0153950, IMG submission 104737) | Attine ant fungus gardens microbial communities from New Jersey, USA - TSNJ034 MetaG | ecosystem: Host-associated > Fungi > Mycelium > Unclassified | place: USA: New Jersey, Wharton State...
ACCCCGCACGACAGGAGGTGGCCCTCGAATTCGGCGCCACCGACGTCGTCGCCGAACGCGGCGAGGCCGCCGTGGAGCGCGTCCTGGAGCTCACCGGCGGGTTCGGGGCCGATGCCGTCCTGGAATGTGTCGGCACGGGCGCCTCAGTGGACACCGCGTTCGGGATCGCCGCCGTCGGCGCCACCGTCGGCGCCGTGGGCGTGCCCCACGGCGTGGTCCTGCCGGTCAACACCATGATCTTCCGCAACGTCGGGCTGCGCGGCGGAGTGGCCCCGGCCCGGCGGTACATCCCCGAGCTGCTCCCCGACGTGCTCGCCGGGGCCATCAACCCCGGCCGGGTCTTCGACTTCGAAACCAGCCTCGATCACGTGCTCGACGCCTACACCGCGATGGATGAGCGCCGCGCCATCAAATCCCTCGTCCGCATCGACTGACCACCGTAAGGAATCCCATGAACATCACCCTGAACAACGGCGTGAAGATGCCCGCCCTCGGATTCGGCGTCTTCCAGACCCCGCCCGAAGAGACCGTCGCCTCCGTGGCCGAAGCCCTCCGGGTGGGCTACCGGCTGATCGACACCGCCGCCTCCTACTTCAACGAGCGCGAAGTCGGCGAAGGCCTCCGCGCCTCCGGGCTGGACCGTTCCGAGGTCTTCCTCGAAACCAAGCTGTGGATCAGCGACTACGGCTACGACCAGGCCCTGCACTCCTTCGACAAGTCCGCCGGCAAGCTCGGCGTCGAGCAGATCGACCTGCTCCTGCTCCACCAGCCCCTGCCCACGGACTTCAGCAAGACCCTCGGCGCCTACAAGGCCCTGGAGACCCTCCTGGCGGACGGCCGTGTCCGGGCCATCGGCGTTTCCAACTTCATGCCCGACGTCCTGGAGCGCCTCCTCGCCGAGACCGGCGTGGTTCCCGCCGTCAACCAGGTGGAGGTCCACCCGTACTTCTCCCAGCCGGAGGTCCAGTCCGCGAACGCCCAGCACGGCATCCTGACCCAGGCCTGGTCGCCGATGGGCGGCATCACCAGCTACCGCGGAGACACCACGAAGTCCACCTTCAACGACCCGGTGATCGGCCGGATCGCCGCCGCTCACGGCAAATCCCCTGCCCAGGTCATGCTGCGCTGGCACCTGCAGGAAGGCCGCTCCGCGATCCCCAAGTCCGTCAATCCGGAACGCATCGCCGCCAACTTCGACGTCTTCGGCTTCGAGCTCAGCCCGGAGGAACTCGAAGCGATCGACGCCCTGAACACCGGAGTGCGCGGCGGCCCGGACCCGGCGGCCATCACCCTGGAATCCTTCCACCGCGAGATCCCGGAGGCCTGAACCATGTGCACGGCGGAGATCATCCCGCCCGTCCCCACGGCGAAGAACCCTCCGGAACGCTTCACCGGCGATGTCTGGGTGGACACTCTCGTCTCGCCCCGGAACGAATCCCAGCGCGCCGTGGCGGCCCTGGTGCGCTTCGCCCCCGGAGCGCGGACGGCCTGGCACTCTCACGCCAACGGCCAGACGCTGCACATCACCCAGGGTGTGGCCTATGTGCAGTCCCGCGGCGGGGAGCTCCTGGTTCTGCACCCCGGCCAGACGGTCTACACCCCGCCCGGCGTGGAGCACTGGCACGGCGCCGCGCCGGACAGGTTCATGGAGCACTTGGCGGTGCTGGAGAACGCGGATGACCCCTCGTCCACCACCACCTGGGGAGAACACGTCACGGAGCAGGAGTACGGCGCCTCCTGACGCGCCCCTCACCGGGGCCATCCCCTGAGTCCCCAGGGCACCGGGACCGCCTGCCGCGCGTTTTCACCCGACCTGCGGCAGACGGTCCCGCTGCCCTGGGGTCTGCCGCGTTCACTCCGGCGAAGCCGTTCCCCGACCCGAGACCAGCACGTCCGCCACCAGCCGGGCCACGTGCAGCGCCAGGTAGGCGACCTCGTCACGGGTGAGGGCCGCGTCGAGCGCCATCTCCAGGAGGTACTGGATCTTGGCCGCGCACACGACGGCCTCCGGGTGCCCCTGCATGATGGCGTTCACCAGCACCGGGGACTCCTCGGCGATCTGTTTCCCCGAGGCGACCCGGCTGAACAGGTACCGCAGATGGGTGACGAAGCGTGCCGCGTTCATGGACTGCTGGTCCACCGTGACGCCGAAGGCGCCGTCCACCAGCGCGAACGCCTGCGAGATGACACCGGTCATCTGCATGGCCTTCTCCATCCCCGCAGTGGCGAACTGGGCGTTGACGAAATGCATCGCCAGCGCCACCGCTTCCTCGTCGTTCAGCCGGACCCCCAGGGATGCGGCCACCAGATCCAGCGACTCACGCCCAGCGGCCAGTTCCCTCGGATACAACTGAGACACCTCCCAGGCCAGAGGGAACTGAGCCGGGATCCCCTCCCGCAGACGTTCGACGGCGAAGCTCAGGTGGTCGGCCAACGGCACCACCAAGGCCTGGCTGACCCGCAGGCCCAAACGCTCCTGGGCCAGCGCGGCGACCTCCCCTGCGGCGTTCAGGCAGTCCAGGGGGATGTCATCGAGGAAGCGGGCAAGCCGCTCCATATTGGCGTTCTCGGCCGCGACGAAGACCTGATCCGCCTCCTCGCGGAGGATCTCGTCGCCGGGTTTCCTGCCATGGCCCAGGCCACGTCCGATCACCACGAGGTCCTTGCCGTCGTCATCGACCGCCAGGACCGCGTTGTTGTTGAGCACGCGCTTGACTCGCACGACTCACCGTTCCTTCCGTTGAAAATTCATGGTGGTGATGCGGGGCGGGTTCCGCCCCGCATCACCGCTGCCCGCCGGCGGGCGGCCCCCTCAGGGGAAGCGGACGACGCCGGCCTCCGCACCGCCGTCGTCGACTGCTGTGCCGTCCAGGCGCTCACCGCCGGAAGCGATGACGCGCTGGTACCAGAAGAAGCTGTCCTTCCTCACCCGGGCCAGGTCCTTCAGGTCGTCCTCCGTGCGGTCCACGTAGATGAACCCATACCGCTTGGAGATGCCCTGATGTGTGGAGACCAGGTCCATGGCCGTCCACGGGCAGTAGCCGAACACCTCCACCCCGTCACTGATGGCCAGACGGATCTGTTCCAGGTGCAGCTTCAGGAAATCGATCCTGTAGTCGTCCCGGACCCGGCCGTCCACCAGCTCGTCAAAGGCGCCCAACCCGTTCTCAGTGATGATGAGCGGCAGCCGGTACCGGTCCCAGAGGCGGCGCATGGTGGTGCGGAACCCCACCGGGTCGATCTCCCAGCCGAAGGCGTTCACGGGCAGATGCTCGTTCTTCACCGCACGGTAGAGCCCCACTTCGCCGCGCACGATCTGCTGGTCCCCGCCCCGCACCTGGATGTCCGAGGCGTCCCCGCGTGACGCGCCGACCGTCTGGGTGGAGTAGTAGTTGAACGCGAGGAAGTCCGGCTTCGCCGCGGCCAGCAGCTCCGGATCCCCGTCGAGGATCTCCGGCTCCCAGCCTTTGGCACAGAGGTAGGCCCAGGCCAGAGGGTGATAGCTGCCCCGGACGGACAGATCCACGTAGAGCAGGTTGCGGATGGCATCCCAGTCGTCGGCCGCGATGACGTCCTCCGGTGCGCACGTGGCCGGGTAGACGGACACGATGTTCGGGGCCGGCCCGATCTTCGCCTCCGGCAGGAGCTCGTGGCAGAGGACCATGGCCCTGGCCTGGGCGAGGAACATGTGGTGATTCTGCTGGTAGAGCTCCCTTCCGGACACCTCGCCGCTGCGCCCGGTGGTCCCGATGGCACGGCCGTGCAGGATCATCATGTTCTGTTCGTTGATGGTGAGCCAGCACTTCACCTTGGAGCCGTACTCGTCGAACAGGATCCTGGCGTAGCGCGCGAAAGCATCGATGGTGGCCCGCTCCGACCAGCCGCCCTTCGCATCCAGCGCTGCCGGCAGGTCGAAGTGGTACATGGTCACCACGGGTTCGATGCCCTTGGCCAGGAGCGCATCGATCACGCGATGGTAGTGCGCGATGCCGGCCGGGTTCACCTCGCCGTCCCCGTCCGGCACGATCCGGGTCCAGGCGATGGAGAAGCGGTAGGCGTTCAGGCCCAACTCCGCGAACAGCTCCGCGTCCTCCGCGTGGCGGTGATAGTGGTCCGCGGCCACGGTGAAATCGGTGACGCCGTCCGGGCGGTGCATGTGGGTGTCGATCACGGACGGCCCCTTGCCGTCCTCGTTCCAGGCTCCTTCCACCTGATAGGCGGAGGTGGACGCTCCCCAGAGGAAGTCCTCGGGGAATGGTTTCAGGTGCTGGTGCTGCATCTGCGGTTCTCCTCTTTCAGCTTTCAGCGCGGGGTTTCAGCGTTCGACGGCGCAGAGCGGCTCGCCGGCCACCACCTCGCCCTGGGCGAGCTGCTCCAGGGCTGCGTCCTTCTGGCCGTTGGTGACCACCACCAGCACGGTCTTCGGGTGGCCGGCGGCGGCGATGGCGGCCAGATCCGCGGTGACCAGTAACTGACCGGCCTCCACCCGGGTGCCGCGGGGCACGGCCTCGTGGAAACCTTCGCCCTTCATGGTCACGGTGTCGATGCCGACGTGCACCAGCACCTCCACGCCGTCGTCCGTCTTGATGCCGAAGGCGTGACCGGTCTTCATGGCCACGGCCACGGTGCCGCTCACGGGCGAGAGAATGGCGCCGTCCTTCGGCTCGACGGCGATGCCCGGGCCCATGGCTCCGGAAGCGAACACCGGATCGCCGACCTCGACCAGGGGAACGACCGTGCCGCCGCAGGGCGCCGCGAGCTCCACGGTGTCGGTGCGCAGGAGCGTGGCCGTGCCACCCGTGGCGGCACCGACGACGGCGGTCTCCACGGAGGCCGCGCGGCGGCCGGACGGTGCGGTGCCAGCGTCGTCCGCTGCCGCGACGGAGCCGGCGGCCTTTTCGAAGCGGAAGGAGAGGAAGAAGGTCAGCAGAGCCGAAACGACGGCGGAGATGACCAGGGCGATGATGATGTTGACCATGTTCTGCAGCGTGTCGTCACCGATGTAGAGCAGCACGGCCGGCAGGCCGGAGGACCCGGTGGCGAAACGGTGCGTCTGCGTCAGGCCCGCATAGAGGCCGCCCGCGCCACCACCGATCATCGCGGCGATGAGCGGGTAGCGCTTGGGCAGGGCGATGCCGTAGAGGATCGGTTCGGTGATGCCCATCAGGCCGGTGATGCCGCCTGCGGTCGCGATCTGACGGGTCTTCTTGTCCTTGGTCCGGAAAGCGACCACCAGGGCGGCCGCACCCATGGCGATGTTGGAAACCAGGGCGCCGGGACCGAAGATGCTCTCCTTGCCCGTCTGGGCGAGCTGAACCACGCCGAGCGGGGCGATGCCGTTGTGCAGACCGAACATGACCATGACCGGAAGGGTGGCGCCGACCAGCAAAGCCGGGGCCCAGGCCGCGTTGGTGCTCAGGAAGGTGAAGAAGGAGCCGAGGTAGCCGCTCAGGATGCTGCCGATGGGTCCCAGCACGCCGAGGGCCAGGGTTCCCATGATCAGGAACGTCAGCATCGGGACGAACACCAGGTTCACGGACTTCGGGATCACCCGGGTCAGACCACGCTCCACGTAGTACTGGGCGAACACCACCAGGATGATCGGGATGACCGCGCCCGAGTAGTTCACCAACGGGAACGGCAAGACGTCGAAGAAGGTGACCGGGTCCTTCTTCGTGACCAGAGCCACCCAGTTCGGGTGCAGCATCATCGCTGCCACGGCCGCTGCGAGGAACGGGCTGATCTTCAGCTTCTGAGCCGCGCTGAAGGCCAGCAGGACGGGGAGGAAGTAGAACACCGCATCCGCGAAAAGGTTGACCAGAGCGTAGGTCTGGGATTCCTTGGACACGAGGTTCAGCACCACCAGCAGGGCAAGGAGCGCCTTGACCATGCCCGCGCCGGAAAGCGCGGGGATCAACGGCTGGAAGACGCTGGAGACGAACTCGATCACCGCACTGCCCACGCTCTTGCGCCGGCCCGGCGCCGCGGTTCCGTCAGCGGCGGAGGTCCCGCCGTTCCCCGTGTTCTCAGAGGACCCGGCCAGCTCGCCCACCTCACGGGCCACCTCGTCGAAGACGTCCTTGACGTGCATGCCGACCACCACCTGGAACACCCCGCCGTTGGAGAGGGTCTTGGCGATCCCCTCGGTCGCATTCAACTCGTCCAGCGCCACGGCGGACTCGTCCTTCAGAGCGAACCTCAGCCGCGTCTGGCAGTGATAGACCTCGGTGATGTTGGCTTTCCCGCCAACGAGCCGCACGATGTCGGCGGCCAGGGGAGCATACTTCTTGCTCATGTTTTCCTCGCGTTCCCGTTTCCGGCCCGTCCGTGTTCGGACGGGCGTGAGGTCGCGCGGCTGTGCCGGGGATCGTGAAGGGATTCCCTGAAGGGCCGTTCCTGTTTCAGAGCACAGAAAAGGCCCAAGCCGGTGACCAGAAAGGTCGAAGAGCTTGAGCCTTGCCTCGCCCGAAGCGAGTTACATACCCAGGTCTCGAAAGAACCAGAACTCATTCTGGCAGGTGACGTGAATCACGTCAAGCGCCACCCTTGGAGATGGCGGCCTCCCGGGACGGCGGGCGGCCCGGGAGGCCGCCCGCCCGGCGGAGCCTCAGCTCCACTTGCCCGTCAGAACCTCCGCCCGGTCCGTGGCGGGGGCCGGCGTTGCGGAAAGCGCGGTGATCCGCGCACGCATCTCCGGGCTCATCCCGAAGTCCAGGGCGGCCAGGGACGCCTCCAGCTGCCCCGGATTCCGCCCCGCGACGATCGGCGCCGTGACACCCGGCTGACCCATCGCCCAGGCGACGGCGAGCGTCACCGTCGAGGCCCCGGCGTCGTCGGCGAAGGCGGCGAAACGCTCCGCCGTGGCCACATCGGACTCACGGCTGTAGCGGTCCCCGTAGCGGGCGTTCTCCACCAGACGGCCCTGCTCCGGACGCGCGCCGGCCCGGTACTTGCCGGTCAGGAGACCGCCGCCCAGCGGGCTGTAGCTGATCACCCCGAGGTTCTCGGCCTGCGCCAGCGGCAGGATCTCCACCTCCGCCTGGCGCTTGACCAGGCTGTACATCGGCTCGACGAGTTCGAAACGCGACAGCGACTCCCGGGCCGAGATGCCGAGCGCCGTGGCGATCTGCCAGGCGGCCCAATTGCTCACCGCCGGGTAGAGGATCTTGCCGGAACGCTGCAGATCATCAAGAGCCCGCAAGGTCTCCTCGATGGGCGTCTCCTCGTCGAAGGCATGGACGAAGTAGAAGTCGATCCGGTCGGTTCCCAGTCTCATGAGACTGCCCTCCACGGCCTGGATCAGGTGGCGGCGGGACAGCCCCTGGGCATTCACATCCGCACCCACGGGATAGAACGCCTTGGAAGCGATCACCACATCGTCACGCTCGGCCGCGGAGAACTTCCCCAGCCACTCCTCGGACACCCCACCCGAGTACACATCGGCGGTGTCGAAGAAGTTGATCCCCCGCTCACGCGCCGCACGGTACATTTCGCGGGACGCGGCCTCATCCGCCTCCGCCCCGAAGGACATGGTCCCGAGCACCAGCGGGGACACCTTCACACCGGTCCGGCCTACGGTTCTGTACTCCATGGGATCCTCCTGCACTTCCCGCGGGGCCCTGCCCGCAGACGTTTTCTCTGCCGTCAACGCTACGGAGTGGCGGCGGGAGCAGGGAGACCCTGGTGTTAACCCTCCCCGAGCCGCCGGCGTCGTACGCTGTCCCCGTGCATCTCTATCTCATCCGTCATGGCCAGACACCCAGCAACGTCGCCGGGGTGCTGGATTCGGCATTCCCCGGGGCAGGTCTGACGGGGCTCGGGCAGGCGCAGGCCCAGGCCCTGCCGGCCGCGTTCGCCGGCAGGGGGCTGAGCGCCGTGTACGTCTCTCCGCTGCTGCGGACCCGGGAGACCGCCGAGCCGCTCGCAGGTGCGCTGGGCCTCCCGGCCCAGGTGGTGCCGGGGCTGGAGGAGATCTTCGCCGGGGACCTCGAAACCCGCAGCGACCCCGCGTCCCGTCAGCAGTACGTGGATTGCGTGCTCGCCTGGATGGGCGGCGATCTGGGGCGCCCCATGCCGGGCGGCCCGGACGGGCACTCGTTCCTGGAACGCTTCGACGCCGCGGTGGAGTCCATCGCCGCGCGTCATACGGACAGCGACGCCGTGGCGGTGGTCAGCCACGGCGCCGCCATCCGCTGTTACACGGCGCTGCGCACCGACCTCACCCTGGAGACGAGCACGCGTCTGGTGGTCATGAACACGGGAGGAGCCCTCCTGGAGGGGCGCCCCGGTTCCTGGCGCGTGGAGCACTGGCAGACCGAGCCCTACGGCGGCACCGCGCGGGAGGATTTCCCGGCCGAGGACGTGCAGCGGATGACGTGCGGCAAATGGACAGTCTCATGATCCGCCGGCGGAGTCCGAACGCAAGGCGTCGCACTGGCCCGGAAAACGCGGACCACCCGGAATGATGGACCCATGAGCATCCTCAGGTCCGTCCTTCTCTTCGTCCTGTCCGCCGTCGCGGAGATCGGTGGCGCCTGGCTGATCTGGCAGGCCGTCCGCGAGGGCAAGGGCTGGTGGTGGGCGGGCGCCGGCGTGATCGCCCTGGGGATCTACGGCTTCGTCGCCACGCTCCAGCCGGACGCCCACTTCGGACGGATCCTGGCCGCGTACGGCGGGGTGTTCGTGGCCGGTTCGCTGGCCTGGGGCGTGCTGGTGGACGGATTCCGCCCCGACCGCTGGGACCTGATCGGGGCGTTCATCTGCCTGGTGGGCGTGGCCGTGATCATGTTCGCCCCACGCGGGGCCGCTTGAGGAAGCAGCCGCGCGCCGTCGTCGCTCAGGCCGTCACCCGGCGGCGCGCCCGCGCCTCGCCCGGGATCACGAGTACGACGACGGCGAGCACCGCGAGCGCCAGCAGCCCCGCTCCCGCGGTGTACGCCGTCGTGATGCGCTGAGGCAGTGTGGCCGCCCCCGCCGAGACGGCCGTCAGGAGCGCGACGCCCAGGGTGCTCCCGAGCTGATGGCTGGTGTTGACCAGGCCGGACGCGGCCCCGGCGTCGGACGGGCCGGCCCCGGCCACCCCCGAGGCCGTGAGCGGGCCGAACGCCAGCCCCTGGCCCAGGCCGATCACGGCCATGGGTGCGGCCATGCCCCACAGCCACGGCGAGCCGGGCGTCAGGAAAGCCATCCACACCATGCCGAGGAACACGAGGCCCACACCCACCCCGAGAACACGCGCGTGACCCCAGCGGCCCACCAGCCGCGGCACCAGGAATGAGGCGCCGAACTGCACCACGGTCATGGGCAGGAAACCCAGACCCGCCTGCAGCGGCGTGAAACCGTAGACCCCCTGGAACCACTGAGTGGTGAAGAGGAAGAACGCGATCATGGTGCCGGCGAACAGCAGACGCGCGACGGCGGCGCCGCTCCGTTGCGCACTCGCGAACAGTCTCAGCGGGAGGATGGGCTGCTCGGCCCGGCGTTCGTGCCGGACGAACACGGCCAGCAGCGCGGCGCCCGTCACGGCCGGGACCCAGCAGGTCCAGGACGCCCAGCCGCTCTCCGCCGCGTCGGCGATCCCCAGGATCACTCCTCCCATGCCGAGCGTGGAACACACGGCGCCGAGCAGGTCGAAACGGCCGCTCCGGGGCATCGAGCCGGGGATCACGCGCAGCGCGGCGACGATCATCACGGCGCCGATGGGCACGTTGATCAGGTAGCCCGCCCGCCAGGACACCCATTGCGCCAGCGCGCCGCCCACCAGCAGGCCGAGGCTTGCGCCGAGCCCGGCCGTCGTGCCGTAGGCGGCCACCGCCCGGGTGCGCTCCGGACCGACGGGGAAATGCGCTGTGATGAGGGAGAGCGAAATAGGCGCCACGATGGCCGCGCCCACGCCTTGCAGGGCCCGGGCCGCGATGATCCAGGCCTCGCTCTGGGCGGCGCCCACCAGGAGTGACGCCACGGAGAACACCACCAGCCCGGCGACGAACACCCGCCTCTGCCCCAGGAGGTCACCGGCCCGGGAGCCCAGCAGGAGCAGCCCGCCGAACACCAGCGTGTAGGCGTTCTGGACCCACGAGATGCCCACGGGTCCCAGACCGAGTTCTCCGGCGATCTGCGGGACGCCGGTGAAGACGATCGAGTTGTCCAGCAGGATCATGAAGTAGCTGAGCAGGATGATGACCAGGAGCGGGGTACGGGCTGGGGCGGTGGCGGTGTTCACGGGATCCTTCGCGGGTGGGGTTTCCAGTTCACCGCGTCCCGCAAGGGCCGGGAAGGCACCGTCGTTCGGTGTACCGGCAGGGCACCCTTCCGGGAGAACGGCGGCCCGCCACCAGCGCTGCCCCGCGGCGCCGCGCCAGCCCGCCGCCGTCGTCGCCGTTGGTGTTTTCGCGCCCCAGTTCACTTTTCGCGCGGATACTGACCCACGGAAAGTGAACTGGGGCGCGGAACCGGAACCAACCCTTGTGACTCACATCACTCCATGTAATAGTAATAGTTATCTATTTCAATTAGCTGATAGTCCAGTGTCGGATTGCCAGCACTGATCCGAAAGAGACACTGATGTCCATCGGAAATCACAATGTGTACGCCCCGAGGATGGGTGGCCGACGCCCCACCACGCTCGAATGCGGCGAGAAGCCCACCCGGAAGAAGGGCCCGCTGTTCATCGCGGCCCTCGCCTTCGCCCAGTTCTCCCTCTTCCTCGCCCTGCTCGGCCCCGTCATGGTCTCCATGGCGCTCAAGGCCGGCACCATCGCCAAGGACCCCACCGAACTGACCAGCATCGTCGGAAACGTCCTGAGCATCGGCGCCATCGCCGCGGTGATCGGCAACGCCTTGTTCGGCAGGCTCTCGGACCGCACCATGTCCCGCTTCGGCCGCCGCCGCCCCTGGATCATCGGCGGCTCCCTGGTCATGGCCGCCTCCCTCTGGCTCATCAGCGCCGCACCGGACGCCACCCTCATGACGGTGGGCTGGTTCCTGGCTCAGCTGGGCGCCAACGCCTGCTTCAGCCCCTTCATCGCCACCATGGCGGACCAGCTCCCGGAACAGCAGTACGCCAAGGTCTCCGCCATGGTGGGCATCATGCAGAACGTCGGCATCCTGGGTGCCACCTGGTTCGCCACCCTCTTCACGGACAACATGACGCTGCTCTTCCTCGTCCCCGCGGTGGTGGGTGTGGTGGGCATGGTGGTCTACGCACTCATCCTCCCGGACCCGGTCCTGAAGGTGCGCCCGCCCAGGCTGGACCTGCTGGAAGTCCTCAAGTCCTTCTGGGTGAACCCCTTCAAGCACCGCGACTTCGGCCTGGCCTGGTGGTCCCGCTTCCTCATCATCCTGGCGAGCTTCATGTTCACCACCTTCCGCCTGCCATTCATCGTCAACCGGCTGGGCATCGATGAGAAGACCGGCGCCAGCACCGTGTTCCTGGGCGTCCTCATCTACACCGGCGTCCTGGTGGCCAGCGGTTACCTGGCCGGCTGGTTCTCCGACCGCACCGGCTACCGCAAGCTCCCCGTCTGTGTGGCCACCGCACTCTTCGCCCTGGGCACCTACCTGCTCTTCCACGTGGACAGCGTGGGCCAGTTCTACCTGGTGGAAGCCCTGCTGGGCTTCGCCTACGGCATCTACATGAGCGTCGACATGGCCCTGGTCCTCCAGGTGCTCCCCAATCCCGAGGACAACGGCAAGGACCTGGGTGTCTTCAACATGGCCAACGCCATCCCGCAATCCCTGGCCCCCTACCTGGGCGCCGTCCTGCTGGCCACCGGCGCCACCGCGGCCGAACCGAATTTCGGGCTCCTTCTGGGAGCGGCCGCTATCGTGTGCCTTGTCGGCGCATTCGTTGTCCTGCCCATCAAGAAGGTGAAGTGACATGTCTCAGACCAGCCAGAACTCCAGCACGGACGCTCAGTCCCGGGAAGCCGTCGCCGAGGCGGTCACCCGGCTCAGCCTCGAAGAAAAGGTAGCCCTCCTGACGGGCGAGACGGCCTTCACCCTCCCGGGCAACGACTCCATCGGTCTTGCACCCCTGGCCTTCTCCGACGGTCCCACGGGCGTGCGCGGCCTGAAATTCATGGGCGGCGACGCCGTGGCCCTCTTCCCCAATGCCACCCTGATCGCTTCCTCCTGGGACGACGGCATCGCGGAGGAGGTGGGCGGGATGCTCTCCGAGGAGGCACACCGCCAGAACATCCACGTGGTGCTCGGCCCCACCATCAACCTGCACCGCACCCCCCTGGGAGGGCGGCTCTTCGAGGCCTACTCGGAGGACCCTTACCTGACCGGACGGACGGCGAGCGCCTACGTCCGTGGCATGCAGGACGGGGCGCCCGGCACGGAGGGTTCCGGCGCTGGCGGCTCCGGACGGCGAGGTGGCGGCACGGGCGCCTGCCTCAAGCACCTGGTGGCCAACGAATCCGAGATCCTGCGCAACTTCATGGATTCCCGCCTCTCCGAGACCGCGCTACGGGAGGTCTACCTCCTGCCCTTCGAAATGGCAGTGCAGGACGCTCAGCCCTGGGCCATGATGGCCGCGTACAACGACATCAACGGCGTGACCGCCACCGAACAGGACCACATCCAGAACGGCATCGTGAAGGATGAATGGGGCTGGGACGGCCTCATCATGAGCGACTGGTTCGCCACCAAGCGCACCGTCGAGTCCGCCAATGGCGGCCTGGACCTGGTCATGCCCGGCCCGGTGGGTCCCTGGGGCGACCGCCTGGTGGCCGCAGTCCAGCGCGGCGACGTGGCGGAGAGCACGGTGGACGATCACGTCACCCGCCTGCTCCTGCTGGCGCAGCGCACCGGCGCCTTCGACAAGGACGGCGCCTCGCCCTTCACCCCGGGCATGCCCGCGCCGGACGCTCCAGGGCGCCGGGAGCAGCTGCGCAGGATCGCCTCCCGCGGCATGACGCTGCTGAAAAACGACGCCGGCGCTCTCCCCCTCAGCCAGGACGGCACCGTGGCGCTCGTGGGCCGCGCCGCCGTGCACACCGTGTGCATGGGCGGCGGCTCCGCGCAGGTCACCCCCCCGTACCAGGTGAGCATCGCCGAAGGCCTGGAAGCCCGGCTCGGTGACCGGCTGACCGTGGTGGACGGGGTGGCCATCCGGCGGCGCCCCGTCGCGGCGGACCCGGCGTTCGTCACTGATCCCGTCAGCGGCGAACCCGGGGTCAGGATCACCCAGCTCGCGGCGGACGGACGGGAGCTCAGTTCCGGGCACTCCCCCGTCGCATCCCTGAGCACCGGCTTCGACGACCCCAGCCAGGAAGCCCCCTCCGCCGTCCGGATCGACGCGACCCTGCGGAACCCGGCGGGCAACGTCCGCGTGGGCGCCATCGGCACAGGTCACTGGCATCTGACGGTCACCGCGCCGGACGGGGCGGTGCTGGCGGAACTGGACCGGGAGGTCACCACCGAGGGCTTCGACCCGGGCGAGGGCATCCTCCGTCCGCCCTCCTTCGCCGAGGTCCTGGACCTGCCCGCCGGGGCGAGCGTCACCGCGGTGCAGACGTTCCGGAAGGTGGACTGGCGTGCCGTGCTCGAAGCCCAGCCGCACGTCCGGGTGGCCGAGGAGAGCCACATCTTCGCGGCGTCCGGGGTGGGGCTAGCCACCCTGGTGGCCGAGGCCATCCCGGTCAGCGACGACGAAGCACTCGCCGCCGCCGAGGAGGCCGCGCGCGCTGCGGGGACCGCCGTCGTCGTGGTCGGCCTGACGGAGGAGGACGAGACCGAAGCCGCGGACAAGCACACCCTCGCCCTGCCCGGCCGCCAGGACGAACTGGTGACTCGCGTGGCCGCGGCGGCGGAGCGGACCGTGGTGGTCGTGAACGCCGCCACCCCGGCACTCATGCCGTGGCTGGACCAGGTGGACGCCGTGCTGATCGTGGGTCTGCCGGGTCAGGAGGGCGGCCACGCCGTGGCGGACGTTCTCACGGGCGCGGCCGAGCCCACCGGCCGGCTGGTCACCAGCTACCCGTCCGCGGACGGTGCGGCTCCGGCCTGGGACACTCAGCCTGATGAGCGGCTCCGGCTCGAATACAGCGACGGCACCGCGATCGGCTACCGCGGGTACCACGCGGGGAACGCCCCTGAGCCGCTGTTCTGGTTCGGTGCCGGGCTGGGATTCGGTGCCTGGGAGTACACGGACGCCACGCTGACGGACGACGACGGCGGCGCACCCGCCGTGTCCCTGACGCTGCGGAACGTCTCGGCACGGGACAGCCGTGAGGTGGTGCAGCTGTACTACGCTCCCGCGGACGCCGCCCAGCCCATCCGCCTGGCCGGCTACGCCACGGTCGGGGTTCCCGCGGGCGGCTCGGTCCCCGTGACCGTCCGCTCCGATGCCCGGCTGTTCCGCCGCTGGGACGAGAGCACCGGTTCCTGGCAGGAACTCTCCGGCGGGGAACTCCTGCTGGCGCGGGGCCTGGGCGATGTCCGGGCGCGGGTATCGTTGGGATGAGCCTCGGCCTGGGGAACCCCTCGTTCCCCCAGGCCACATCCCCGCCCGGAATTCTTGGAGAGCCATGCCGTCCGTTCCTTCGCAGGAGAACCCCGCAACGGGGACGGCGGGCACCGCCTCCGGACATCTCCGCCGCAGCAGTGGACGCCCCAAGGGTGCGGACAGCGCCGCCCGGCGGGAGGAGATCCTGGCCACCGCCGCCCGGGTCTTCTCCGAGGAGGGTTACCGGGGGACGTCCATGAGTGCCCTGGCCCGGGCCTGTGGCCTGAGTCAGACGGGACTGCTGCACTATTTCCCCAGCAAGGACCTGCTCCTGGGGGCGGTCATGGAATGGCGCGATGCGCAGGACATGGCCCTGTTGGACGGCCTGGACCGGGAATCGCCCCGGGGCTGGGCTTCCGTGGAGCGGCTGGTGCAGCTGGTCCGGCTCAACACCCGGCAACCCGGCATGATCCGCCTCTTCACCACCCTGGCCGGTGAGGCGACCACCCACGACCACCCGGCCAACTCCTGGCTTCTGGCGCACCACCACATGGCCGAGAAGATGGTCCTCCGGGCCTTCCGGGAGGCTGAGGAGGACGGGCAGCTCAGGCCCGACGCACCGGTTGAATCCCTGGTGCGGTGCCTGGTGGCGGCCATGGACGGGCTCCAGCTGCAGTGGCTGTCCGATCCGGAGTACGACGGCTCGGCCATGGCGGACGACTTCGGAGCCCTCATCCAGACCATCCGGGAGCGCTGGGCCCGCTAGGCGATCCCGCCCGGCCCCACCACCGGCCGCGGCCGGCCCGCACCGCGACCGGCCCGTGCCGCTCCCGCCAGGCTCCACCCTGCCTGTCACGCGGCTCCACCCTGCCCTGACACCATCCACACCAGGCCCGGCATCACCCCCGCCACCCGGTTACACCCCATCCGCACCCTCGGCCTTCACGAACTCGGCTGGAGGGTGAGCGGGTCTGCGCTCTTCATCGCTTCCAACGTCCCTCGTAGGGGCCGAGGAGGCCCTCGAACACAGAAGCCACACCGCCGGCGTCGGCCGTTCTCAACTTTTCACCCACCCAACACCAGGAGATACACCATGCATCAGATGACCCGTCGCACCGCCCTGACCACCGCGCTCGGAGCCGGGGCCGCAGCAGCCACCGGCCTGGCCGGGGCCACGGCCGCACAAGCCGCACCCGCCTTCCACCGGGGCCGCCCCACCGTGGAGGTCTATCTGGCCCGTCACGGCCAGACCTTCCTCAACGCGCTGGACCGGGTCCAGGGCTTCTCCGATTCGCCCCTGACCGCCACGGGCCAGGCGGTGGCGAAGAAGGTCGGCGCCAATCTGGCCAAGGAGGTGGGCCGTTTCGACGCCGCCTATTCCGCGGACATGGTCCGGCATTTCCAGACCGTGTCACTCATGCTGGAGGGAGCTCGTTCCCGCCTTCAGCCCACTCGTCTGGAGGGGCTGCGCGAGGTGAACTTCGGCGGCTTCGAGGGTGACGAGAACCACGTGATGTGGGGCGCCATCCTGGGCCGGATCGGCAAAGCAACCCCCGCCGAGGCCATCGCCGCCGGGTACACTCTGACGGATCTGGTGGACATCATCCCGCAGGTCAACACCGTGGCCTCCCTGCCCGCCGAGAACTCCACGACCGTGGCCAAACGCATGCTCCAGGCGCTCAACGGGATCGTCACCGAACCGGCACGGCGCGGTGGCGGCACGGTCCTGGTGGTCAGCAGCGGTCTCTCCATCACCTGCGCCCTGGCCGCACTCGGGGCCATCGTCCCCGGCACGGGACTGGCCAATGGCGCCGTGAACCACCTGAGCTACTCGGCCGGCAAGTGGACGGTCAAGACCGTCAACGACACCCACTACGCCGCCTGACCGGTGCGTGTGGCCCGGGGCCACACGCACGTGCGCCCTGGGTCAGGTCCCGGGGGTCAATGCCCCAGCGGCACCTGATCCGGGGCGCAGAACGGCGGACGGAGCCGAGGCGAAAGGACGACGACGGCGCCCCCAAGCAGCCGCCGTCGTCGTCACCCGCGTCGTCACCGGCACCGTCCGCGTCACCGCGCCACCGCGCGGCGCCCGCCGCGTCCGCCCTCAGGAGTCGAAGCCCAGCCCCACGGCGTCGAGGGCCTTCAGGATGAAGTTCCGTTTGCCCTCATTGTGGTCGGCCCGGTCCATGGACCACCGCGTCAGGTTGATGCCCAGGGACGCGAGCGGTTCCGGGGGGAACGGCAGGGGACGCTTGCGGACCATCTCCACGCGGGTCCGTTCCGTCTCCACACCACTCAGCAGATCCAGCAGGACATCCGCCGCGAAGGCCGTGGCGCCCACCCCCAAGCCGGTGAACCCGGCGGCGTAGGCCACCCGGTCCTTCCGTGCGGTGCCGAAGAACGCGCAGAACTGGGTGCTGGAATCGATCGGGCCCGCCCACTTGTGCGTGAACTTCAGGCCCTCCAGCTGCGGGAACGTGGTGAAGAAGTGGCCGGCCAGCTTCTCCCAGGTGCCCGGCTGGTACTCGTGCCCGGCATCCACGCGGCGGCCCCAGAAGTACAGCGCGTCATATCCGCCGAACAGGATCCGGTTGTCCCGGGTGATCCGGTAGTAGTGGAACTGATTGGCCATGTCCCCGATGCCCTGCCGGTTGGTCCAGCCGATGGCCTCCAGCTGCTCCTGGCTCAGGGGTTCGGTCATGATGGCGTAGTCGTACACGGGCACGGTCATGAGCGTGTTGCGCTTGAGCAGGGACGGGAAGACGTTGGTCCCCAGCACCACCTGCTCCGCGTGCACGGTCCCCCTGTCGGTGACGACGTCCACGCCGCCGTCCACGTCCACCAGTTCGCGCACCCGAGTCCCCTCGTGGATGGTCACTCCCAGCTCGGTGGCCACACGGGCCAGCTCGGTGGCCAGCTTGTAGGGGTGCACCATGGCCACGGAGTCCTTGAGCCACACCGACCCCAGGAACGTGGGCGAGTTGACCTCCGCCTGGGTGGCCTCCTGGTCCAGGACCAGCCCGCCGCTCTCCTCCGCCAGCCAGTCCAGCTGGTGGGGTTCGACGGCGACGTTCAGCTCGCCGGTGCGCTCCCAGTCGCAGTCCATGCCGTAGCGTTCGATGGCCTCCTGCATGCGTTCCAGATTCTCCAGCCCCAGGCGTTCCAGGGTCTCGATCTCCTCCGGCCAGCGGCTCTTGCCGTTCTCGTAGCCATGGGTCAGGCTGGCCTCGCAGAAGCCGCCGTTGCGGCCGGACGCGGCCCAGGCGATCCGTTCGCCCTCCAGCAGGATGACGCTGCGCTCCGGCTCGCGTTCCTTGGCCCGCAGCGCGGTCCACAGGCCCGTGTAGCCGCCGCCCACGATCACCAGGGCGGCGCTCGCGTCGCCCTCCAGCTGGGGGTACCGGGTCACGTCCGGGCCGAGGTCGTCGATCCAGAAGGGCCGGTGAACGGCACCTTCCAGGGAACGCGCGACGACGGCGGGCTGCGGGACGTTCCGTTCGAAAACGGTGGTATGCACGGGAGTCTCTCCTGTTTCAGTGTGCGGTGTGGTGAAGCTGGGGTGGGCGGGAGCCTCAGAGGGCCGCGGGTTCGGCGTCCCAGAGGGGACGGGGCCGGGACCCGATGAGGTTCCGGGTGTAGCCGTCCGCGGGGGCCGCCAGGACCTCCGCGGTGGGGCCCTGCTCCACGATCCGGCCCTGGTGCATCACCAGGACCTGTGAGCAGATCCGGGAGACCACGGCCAGGTCGTGGGTGACGAAGAGGATGGTCAGCCCGAGCTGGTCCCGCAGTTCCTCCACGAGTTCCAGCACCTGGGCCTGGACGGAGACATCCAGGGCGCTGGTGGCCTCGTCCAGGACCAGGAGCCGTGGCTGGGCTGCGAGCGCCTTGGCCAGCGCCACCCTCTGGCGCTGGCCGCCGGAGAGGGCCCTGGGCTTCGCCCCGAAACGCTCCGGGCCGATGCCCACACGCTCCAGCAGCTCGCGGGCGCTGTCCGTGGCGGCCTTGCGGGACTGCTTGCGGTGCAGCCGGAACACGTCGGCCACGGCATGGCCCACGGGGATGCGGGGGTCCAGGGAGAGGTACGGGTCCTGGAAGACGATCTGCACGTCCCGGGCCAGGAGCTTGCGCTCGGTGGCCCGGAGCGGACGGGCCGGGCGTTCCTTCCCGTCCAGGCGGAGCTCACCGTTGCTGGCGGTCTCCAGGGCCACCACCAGGCGGGCCAGTGTGGACTTGCCCGAACCGGACTCCCCCACCACTCCGAGGGATCCGCCGCGCGGCAGGGCGAAGGCGGCGTCGTCGAGGGCCGTGATGACCTCGCCGTGGGCGAGCTCGTACCGCTTGCTCAGCCCGGAGACCTCCAGCAGCGGCGCTTCCTCGGTCGGGGCAGGCGGTGCCGGCACACGGTCCAGGTCGATGGTGGGAGTGGCCCCCACCAGCTGCCGGGTGTAGTCCTGCTGCGGGTTCACGAACACCTCACGGGTCCGCCCGTGCTCCACCACCTTGCCGCGACGGAGCACGTAGACGCGCTCGCACAGGCTGGCGGCGAGATTGAGATCGTGTGTGATGAACAGCATGCCCATGCCGCGGGCCTGCTGCTCATCCCGCAGGAGCCGGACGATCCCGGCCTGCGTGGTCACGTCCAGGGCCGTGGTGGGCTCGTCGCAGAGCAACAGCTCCGGGGAGTCCAGCAGCGCGGCCGCGATCATGACGCGCTGCAGCATGCCGCCGGAGAGCTGGTGCGGGTACTGGTTCACCAGGTCCTTGGCGCGGCGCAGCCCCACCTGTTCCAGCTGTGTCACGGCGCGTTCGGTGGCCTCGGCCCGGGACAGGCCGCGCCAGCGGACCAGGGTCTCCGTCAGGAAGTCACCCACGGTGCGGACGGGATTGATGCCCGCACGGGGGTCCTGGAAGATCATGGACGCACGCTGACGGCGCAGTTCCAGAAGCTGCTGGCGGCTGGCGGTGAGCGTGTTGAGCCCACGCACGGACACCAGGCCGGAGTGCTGAGTGCGTTCCGGGAGAAGCCCCAGCGCGGCCCGCGTGGTGAGTGACTTCCCCGAACCGGACTCGCCCACCAGCGCCACCGCCTCGCCGTCGTCGACATGGAGGGAGACCTTGTCCAGCAGGGGGTCCCGGCCCGCGAAGCCGAGGGTGAAATCCTGTACTTCCAGCAAGTGGCTCATGAGAGCTTGCCTCCGATCCGATCCGAGATCTCCTCGCCGATGACGTTCACGGCGACCACCACGATCACCACCACCAGGGCCGGCCAGAACGCCGGCAGGATGTAACCGCCCAGCAGGGCCCCACGGGACTCCTCGATCATGGCGCCCCAGTCACTGGTGGGCGGCTGGACACCGAGACCGATGAAGGACAGGGCCGCAAGGTCCGCCAGGACGTAGCCGAAGTTCAGCGCCGACTGGGCACCCACCGTGGGGATCAGGTTCGGCAGCACCCGGCCCAGGACCACCCAGGGGGTCCGGAAGCCGAGCACCCGGTACGCCTGAACGTAAGGCCGGGCCCGTTCCGAGGCCACCAGCCCCTGGGTCAGGCGGGCCACGTACGGCACATAGGCGATGGTCATGGCGATGATGGGCGCCACCAGGCCCTTGCCGAACAGGGCCACGGCCAGCATGGACACCAGGAGGGCCGGGAAGGCGAAGAGGATGTCGAACACCCGGCCCAGGATCTTGCCGAGCCAGCCGTCGGACCAGCCTGCGGCCAGGCCCAGGAGCAGCCCGAGGACGGCGGAGCCGAGCACCACCAGGGTGGGGCCGAGGAGCGAGGTCCGGCCGCCGAACATGAGGCGGCTGAGCAGATCACGGCCCAGGGCGTCGGTGCCCAGGAGGTGCTGGGCGCTGGGACCGGCCAGGACGTTGTCCAGATCCACGTAGTCGGGGTCATACGGGGCCAGGCTCGGGGCCAGCACGGAGACCAGGACCACCACAGCCGTGACGATCACGGCGATCCAGGCGGTGAGGGACAGCGCCGAGGTGTAACGCCGGAACCCCGTCTGCGGCAGCGTCATTGAGAGGGTCATCGGGTCTCCGATCCAGCGGAAATACGAGGGTCGATGAGCGGCTGGACCAGGTCCACCACGGTGTTGACCACGACGAACGCCGTGACCACCACCATGACGATCGCCTGCACCACGCCGAAGTCCAGCCGGTCGATGGACTGGACCAGGAGCTGGCCGATCCCGGTGAGGCCGAAGGTCTGCTCGATGATGGCGCTGGAGACCAGCAGGCCGGCGATCAGCACGCCGCTCACGGTCAGAATGGGGCCCAGGGCGTTCCGCAGCACATGGCGCACCACCACGGAGGAACGGGTCAGTCCGCGGCTGGTGGCCACTTCCACGTGCTCGCGGATCAGCTGTTCGTTCATGGAGGAGCGGGTCACCCGGGCCACGAAGGCGATGTAGGTGACGCCCAGGGCCAGGGCCGGCAGGGTGAGGTGCCAGATCCGGTCCCAGACACCGTCGCCACTGCCGAAGGACGGGAACCAGCCGAGGTTCACGGAGAACACCGCCACCAGGCCGATGGCCGCCACGAAGGGCGGGACCGCTCCGGCCGCGGTGAGGGTGATGAGGATGAACTTGTCACCGAAGCCCTTGTTCAGGCTGGCGATGATGCCGGCCAGCAGGCCGAGGAGGGTGATGAAGACCGCGGCCAGCGCCACCAGCTGCAAGGTGGTGGGAAGCCGGTTCAGCAGGACCTCGGAGACGTCCTGGCGGTAGGTCAGGGACCGGCCCCAGTCTCCGTGCAGGATGCCGCCGAGCCAGTTGACGTACTGCTCCCACGGCGGCTTGTCCAGGCCGTACTGCCGGGTGATCTCCGCGAGCGCCTCCGGCTTGGGGCTGCGGCCGCGGAGCAGGAAGCGGGCCGGGTCACCGGGCACCAGGAAGCGGGAGAAGAACACCGCGAGCGAGGCCACGAACAGGGTCAGCAGCAGGCTGCCGAGCTTGACCAGCACGAAGCTCAGCCGGCGTGAGGCGCCTTTGCGTTTCCGGGCGTTGCCGGATGCTCCCGGAACGCCGGGGCCTCCGTTTCCGTCCGGCCCCCCGGCGCCCCCGGGTCCCGGGGAGTCGGGAGAGGGTTTCACGTCAACAGCAGTCATGATCAACGGCCTCCGATCTTGGCAGCCCACGGGAAGTACATGTAGTTGATGGACGGGTCAGCCCCGGTGATGCGCTTGCCCAGCCACATGGACGTCACGGTCTGGTAGAGCGGGCCCCAGACCACCTCGTCGCTGGCGATCTTCGCCGCCTGTGCCGTGACCTTGGCCCGCTGGTCCGGGTCCTTGACCCCGATCGCCTGGTTGACCAGGGCGTCGTACTTCGGGTTGACCCAGCCGCCGTAGTTGCTGAAGTCCCCTTCCCGCAGCACGCTGTACATTTCGAGCGGCTCGGTGCTGGAGAGGTACCAGGAGGTCAGGATCAGATCCGTGCCCTTGCGGGCCTCCGGGTCGGAGAACAGGGTGGTGTACTTGTCGTTGGACATGGTCCGGATCTCCGGATCCAGTCCGATCTCCTTCGCCGCCGAGGCGATGGCGCGGGTCTCGATGTCGAACGCCGCGCTCAGTGAGGCGGTGGAGAACACCACCTTCTTGCCGGTGGCCCCGGCGTCCTTGATGAGTTTCTTCGCCTCGGAGAGGTTGTAGTCCAGCGGCTGCAGCTCGGAGAATGCCTTGTCCACCGTCCCCGGCTTCGCGGCGCCCCAGACGTTGCGCGTGGTGAGCGCGTTGCTCGGCTGGGCGTAGCCCTGCTCCGCGGCGTTGATGAGGGCCGGCCGGTTGATGGCCATCATGAGGGCCTTGCGGACCCGCACGTCCTTGAACGTCCCGGCCAGGTCCGTGAAGACCAGGCTCTGGACCGAGCTGTCCTCGCCGAAGTACAGGGTTCCCGCGTCCGTGTTCGCCTTGAGGATGTCCATGGCGTTGGAGGGGATCATGAAGGCGCCGTCGATCTCGCCGGTCTGGAGGGCGTTGATGCGGGAGTTGGCGTCCGGCAGGATCTTGAACGTCACCTGCTTCGCCTTCGCCTTCAGGGACGGGTCCCAGTAGTCGTCGAAGCGTTTGAGGGTGATGCTCTCCCCCGCGTCCCAGTTGACGAAGGAGAAGGGCCCGGTGCAGTTCACGCCCTTGGTGGAGTTGCCGTAGTCCTTGCCGTCCTTGGCGAGGGTCTTGGCGGACTCCACGACGCCGGGCGAACCGACCAGCGCGGAGTTGAAGGAGTAGTCCGGCCGCGCGGTGGTGACGGTGACCTGATAGGGGCCGGTCTTGTCGATGCTGGCCACGTTCTGGAAGGTGGAGGCCCAGAAGGAGCCCACCTTCTCATCCAGGTGGCGGCGGAGGGAGGCGACCACGTCGTCGGCCGTCATGGTGCTGCCGTCGTGGAATTTCACGCCCTGCCGGATGGTGTAGACCCAGTGCAGCGGGTCCGGGTTGTCCACCTTGGTGGCCAGGCCCGGGGAGACCGTGAGGTCCTTGTTCCAGCGGAAGAGGGATTCGCAGACGTTCGCCAGCACCGTATTGTCCGGGTAGTCGAAGGCGTAGGCGTAGTCCAGGGAGAACGGCTCCGCGTACATGGCCCAGGAGAAACCGTCGATCTCCTTCGTGGGGGCCGGCGAGCCCTGGCTCAGGGTGAACTTGGCTTCCCCGGGCGCCCCGCCGGCGCCGGGCCGTGCCGCACAGCCGCTCAGGAGCAGCCCGCCCACCACGGCCAGGGTGATGAGCGCCTTGCCGCGGCCCGCCGTCGTCGTGCGTTGCGCGGACGACGACGGCGCGCCGAGCCGTTCACGCAGGCGCCGGAGGGTGCTTCCGCGGCGTTGCTGCGGCGCCGTGCCGCGCGGGGTCTTCCTCATGCTTCCTCCTCCTGGGCGGTCCTGCGGTAGACGCGTTCCCCGTCGATCCAGGTCTCCTCGACGCGGGCGGTGTGGATCTGCTCCACGGGCAGCTGGAAGACGTCCCGGTCCAGGATCACGAAGTCGGCCAGGCGTCCTTCCTCCAGGGTTCCCGTGACCTGGTCGAGGTGATTGATCCAGGCCGTGCCCTGTGTGTAGGCGTCCAGGATCTGCTTCAGGCTCAGCTTCTGCTGCTCCGGGCCCAGCGGAGCGCCCGTGTCACCCGGGGAGGTCCGGTTGACGGCCACGTGCATGGCGGCGATCGGGTCCGCCGTGGAGACGGGCCAGTCGCTGCCGGCGGCCAGGCGTGCCCCATGGGCGGCCAGTTCCCCGAACGGGTAGTGGCGTTCCTCGGCGTCGGGTTCCAGGAAGGGCAGGGTGAGCTCGTCCATCTGTTCTTCGTGGCAGGCCCAGAGTGCCTGCATATTGGCCACGGCGCCGAGTTCCGCGAATCGCGGGGTGTCTTCGGCCCGGACCAGCTGCAGATGGGCCAGGTGGTGGCGTCCGTCAGTGGCGCCGTTGGCCTGGCGGGCGAGCTCCAGGGCGTCGAGCGCGTCGGTGACGGCGCGGTCACCCAGGGCATGGAAGTGGAGCTGCATCCCGGCGGCGTCCAGGGCGGTGACGAAGCCCTTCATCTCCTCCGGGTCGAAGAACTCGATGCCGCGGTTGTCCGTGTGGTGCCCGTGGTGGTCACGGTACGGTTCGTGCATGGCTGCGGTGAAGTTCTCCGCCACGCCGTCCACCATGATCTTGACCGTGCTCGCGGTGAGCCGCTCCGGGCTGACCGCCTGGGCCACTTCTTCGCGGCGGGCCAGGACGGGTTCCAGCTGGGCGTTTCCCGCGGTGCGGTCCCACCACTGGCAGATGCGGACCCGGACTTTGAGGTCTCCGGCCTGAGCGGCCTGCACGTAGACCTTGAGGAGGTCCACGCTGCCGTCCTCCGGGATGGTCACCCAGGCGTCCTGCCAGGCGGTGATGCCCTGGGAGAGGAGGAGGTCCTGGGCTTTGAGGAGCCCGGCGTAGGCCAGTTCATGGGAGGTTCCGGGGCGGACCGGGGCGAAGAGGTCCATGGCGCCTTCGTGCACCGTGCCCGCGGGGGTGCCGTCCGCTTCGCGCTCGAAGCGTCCGCTCTCCGGGTCCGGGGTGGTGGCGTCGATACCGGCGGTCTCCAGGGCCTTGCTGTTGACCCAGGCCCCGTGGTGGTCTCGATTCTGGAGGAAGACGGGGCGGTCCGGGACCACGGCGTCCAGGAGCTGCCGGGTGGGCGTGCCACCGGGGAAGTGTTCCATGGACCACCCGGCGCCCAGGATCCAGGGCTCGTCCGGGTGTTCCTCGGCGTAGCGGCGGACGGTCTCCACGGCCTCCTCGCCACTGGTGACCTCGGTGAGGTCGCATTGCAGCAGTTCCACGCCGGCGAAGACGGGGTGCATGTGGGAGTCCTGGAAGCCGGGGACGATCAGCTTTCCGCCGGCGTCCAGCCGCTCGGTGGCCTCACCGGCCAGGGGCGCCAGTTCCTCGGGGGTCCCGACAGCCAGCACCTTGCCACCGCCGATCGCCAGGTCCGCTCTGCGCGGCGCGGCGTCGCGTCCTGTGTAGACCCACCCGTTCTCCAGGATGGTCTGCGCTGTTGCCATGAGCTCCTCAAATCTGTGTGCGGGGCTGGGATTGAGTTCGACACTATGATGCGGGTCACAGTTAAGTCAACAGTGTTGACATCGTTAATGACATCGGCTTGGACATCCCTTGACGCGGCGGCCTCGGCATCGTGTACCGTGGGGTTCCAGAACCGAGGCATGGAAGCGGGGTGGATAGATGGCGCAGGCCGCGCAGCCCAGTGATCGCCGCGCACGGCTTGACCCGGAAACCATCATCGACGCAGTCCTGAAGATCGCCGGACAGGAACCCGGCGAGCGCTTCACGTTCCGCCGCCTGGGCGAGGAACTCGGGGTGGACGCCACCGCGGTGTACCGGCATTTCCGCAATAGGGATGCCATCGTCCGCGCGGCGCTGGACCGGCTCTTCGCCCTCTCCGTGGAACGCACCCTGGCCGCGGGCCAGCAGCGCGACTGGCGGGCCCGGCTGGAGGCCTACCTGGACGAACTGCTCAGGGTCTTCATGCAGTACCCCTCCCTGGGCCGCGAATCCTTCGCCACGGACACTTACGGTCCCGGCGAACTGAAAGCCATCGAGTTCGTGCTGCACTGCCTGACGGACGCGGGCCTCCCGGAGGAGCGCGTGGTGCACTACTACGCGGCCCTGGAGAGCTACACCCTGGCACTCGGTGCCGGGATCGCCCTGGAGATCCAGCGGCTTCCCGAATCCCATGGCCACGACCCGTGGCTCAACCCGAGGGTGTTCACCCACCTCTCCGGGCATCCCCTGCTCGAAAAGCATCACCGGGCCCTCCAGCAGCTCGATTCCCTCAGCACCTTCCAGGCCGGCCTGGCCGCCATCCTGGACAGCGCCGAGCGCGAAAGCACCCTCTCTGCCACTTGAGTGCTCAGTAGTGGCGGGTTCCGAGGCGAAACACCCACCACTACTGAGCACTCAACATCAGAGAAGGGCACTCCATGCACCAGTTCATCAACGGCACGCTCACCACGGGTGCCTCCGGCGTCACCCAGGACGTCATCAACCCGGCCACCGGCCAGGTCACCGCCACCGTGACGCTCGCGGGCCTGCGTGACCTGGAGGCCGCCGTCGCCGCCGCCCGGGCGGCGTTCCCGGCCTGGTCCCGCACCACGCCCGGCGAGCGCTCCGCGATCCTGCAGCGCTTCGCCCGCATTCTCGAAGCCCGCGCCAAGGAGTTCGCCCAGGCGGAGAGCTCGCAGACGGGCAAGCCGCTGCGCCTGTGCCGCGAGTTCGACGTGCCGGGCACCATCGACAATGTGGACTTCTTCGCCGGTGCCGCCCGGAATCTGGAGGGCAAGGCGATGGCGGAGTACTCCGCGGACCACACCTCCGGGATCCGCCGCGAGGCCATCGGCGTGGTGGGCTCCATCGCACCGTGGAACTACCCGCTGCAGATGGCCGCCTGGAAGATCCTGCCCGCCATCGCGGCCGGCAACACCATCATCCTCAAGCCCGCCGAGATCACGCCGCTGACGTCCGTGATGTTCGCCGAGGCGCTCAGCGAAGCCGGCCTGCCGGACGGCGTGGTCAACGTGCTGGTGGGCAGCGGCAGCACCGTCGGCGCGGCGCTCATGCGCCACCCTCAGGTGGACATGGTCTCCTTCACGGGCTCCACGGCCGTCGGCCGCACCGTCCTGGAGGCGGCCGCGGTGAACGCCAAGCGCGTGCATCTGGAGCTGGGCGGCAAGGCGCCCTTCGTGGTGTTCGACGACGCCGACGTGGACGCCGCGGTGCACGGCGCCGTGGCGGGCTCCCTGATCAACTCGGGTCAGGACTGCACGGCGGCCACCCGTGCGCTGGTGCACCGCAGCGTCTACCAGGAGTTCGTGGACAAGCTGGCGGCACGCTTCGACGCGATCGTCCTGGGCACCCCGGAGAATGAGGGCGCGGACATCGGCTCGATGTCCTCCTTCCGGCACCGTGACCACGTGGCCGGCATGGTGGACCGTGCGCGGGGCTACGCCCGGATCGCTGCGGGCGGCTATGCGCCCACCGAGGACGGGCTGGGCGAAGGGGCCTTCTACCGTCCCACCCTGGTGGTGGACGCCGCGCCGGATTCGGAGATCGTCAAGAACGAGGTCTTCGGCCCGGTCCTGGCGGTCCTGCCCTTCGACGACGACGACGAAGCCATCAACCTGGCCAATGACACCGTGTACGGACTGGCGGCCTCCGCCTGGACGTCCAATCTCCAGCGAGCCCTCCGCGCCACCCGGGAGATCAAAGCCGGCTGCGTGTGGATCAACGATCACATCCCGATCATCTCCGAGATGCCGCACGGAGGCTTCAAGCAGTCCGGCTTCGGCAAGGACATGTCCACGTACTCCTTCGACGAGTACACCCAGGTCAAACACGTGATGTTCGAACTGGGCGGCGTGGTGGAGAAGGACTGGCACCGCACCATCTTCGCGCTGCGCTGATCCTTCCCGGAACCGGGCCGGGCCGAACGGCCCCGGCCCGGTTCGCAGGCAGCCGGGCCGGAACGCCAGAGGCCGTCGGTCACCGCGGGAATCCCGCGGTGACCGACGGCCTCTGGGCGTCAGAGAGGGCTCAGAGCGGTTTCACTCCGCACCATTGGGCGATGAAGAGGGCCATGGCGCCCGTGACCTCTTTCAGGGAGGCCACGGACACGCATTCGTCGGCCCCGTGCATGCGCTGGCATTCCGGTCCGAACACCAGCGCCGGCGTGCCGTCGAACAGCCCGTGGACCCGGGAGTCGATGTAGCAGAGCATGGTCCGCGTCCCCAGCTCCCGGCCCGTGGTGGAGTTGAACGCCTCCGCCAGGACCGCTTCGGCCTCGGTGCCGGGTTCCAGCACGTAGCCGTCCGCGTAGAAGCCGGTCTTCGTCACGGTCACGCTCGCGCCCTTCAGCACCGGCAGCGCGGCCACGGCCAGGTCGATGCACTCCTGGATCTCGGCCCAGGCGCTGTCCACATCATGACCGGGCGGGAACCCCGCACGCAGGGTGAACTCGGCATGGTCCGGCACGGAACTGGTCCAGTCCCCGCCGTGCAGCGTGCCGACGTTGAAATTGAAGGGGTGCTCGATCCCCTCGAAGTGGGGCACCTGCGCGGAGACGGAGTTCCACTTCTCTTCCAGCCCCCGCAAGGCGCCAACCAGCGCGTACGCCCCGTCCAGGGCGTTGAAGCCGCTCGACATCTCGGCGGCATGCGCGGCCCGGCCGGTCAGCCGGACCTTGAACCAGATCACGCCCAGATGCGCCCTGACCAGGTCCCCGCCCACCGGTTCCGGAATGAGCACGGCGTCCGCGTGGTAGCCGTGCTGGAGGGTGGAGACCGTGCCGTTGCCGGTGCTCTCCTCTTCCGGGACGGACTGCACGTGGATCCGGCCCGCGGGACGCAGCCCGGCGTCGCGCAGGGCCCGGAGCGCGAACGGGATCGCGGCGAGCCCGGCCTTCATGTCCCCTGCGCCTCGGCCGTGGAGCCAGCCGTCCACGATCGCCGGGTCGAACGGATCGCGCTCCCAGAGCTCGGGGAGCCCGGTGGGCACGACGTCGACGTGACCGTTCAGAATGAGGCTCCGCCCGCCGTCGTCGTCGGCGTGGTGGGTGCCCACCACCACCTCACTGCCGGAGTAGTCGACGTCGATGGCGCCCGCCGCGGGATGCCGGGAGATCTCCTCCGGATCCAGCGTCCAGCGGTCGATCTCCAGGCCCAGCTCGCGGAACTGCTCCTCCATGAGATCCTGCGCCACGCCCTCGGCGCCGCGCAGTGAGGGGGTGGCCACCAGGCGCTGGGTGAAGGCCAGCTGGGCGGGGTAGCCCCGGTCGACGGCGGCGAGGATGGCGTCCCGGTCGAACGGCGCCAGCGGCTGATTCAGGTCCGGGCTCATCGGGCGCCCTCCGGCTGCGCCGCCTTCACGCCGGCCGTGCGGCGGGCGATGGCCCAGACGCCGACGGCGGTCAGCACCACTTCCGCCGCGTAGAGCCCGGCCACACCCCAGGGACCCAGCCCACCCAGCAGCGCCTGCGCGATCAGCGGTGTGGAGCCGCCCACGATCGTGGCGCACAGCTGGTACGCGATGGAGACACCGGTGTAGCGGACGGAGACCGGGAAGGCTTCGGCCAGCAGAGTCGCCAGCAGCGCGTAGTAGGTGGAGGCGCCCACGATGTTGATCACCATCATCACGGCCAGGAACGGCACGTTCTGGGACAGGATCGCCAGGAAGAGCGGGATGATGACCACCAGGGCGAACACCAGCGCGGACATCATGACGCGCACGGCGCCGAAGCGTTCGGCCAGCCGCGCCGCCACAGGCTGCCAGATGAATTGCAGAACGGCGGTGACCAGCAGAATGTTCAGGATGAGCTGACGGTTCATCTTCAGCTCACCCGTGGTCCAGGCCAGCAGGAAGGTGTTGCTGAAGTAAGCCGCCGCGATGCCGAGGATGGACGCCAGCACGCCGAGGACGACGGCGCCGCCGGCCGTGCGGAAGACCTCCACCACCGGGGTGCGCGGGATCTCGTTGCGGGCCTTCGCTTCGAGGAACTGGCCGGACTCCTCCACCTTGGCGCGGATGATGAAGCCGACGATCACCAGGACCGCGGAGAGCAGGAACGGGATGCGCCAGCCCCAGCTGAGGAAGGCCTCGTTCGGCAGGGCGCCCACGGCCAGGAAGGCGAGCGTGGCCAGGATGGATCCCGCCGGGGAGCCCTGCTGGACCCAGGCGCCGGCGCGGCCCTTGCGATCCTCGGACGCGTGCTCGGTGGCCATGAGCACGGCGCCGCCCCATTCACCGCCGACGGCGATGCCCTGCAAGGCGCGCAGCACGATCAGCAGGATCGGTGCGGCCGCGCCGATCTGGGCGTAGCTGGGGAGCAGGCCGATCAGGGCGGTGGAGGCACCCATCATGACCAGGGTGACGATCAGGGTGTTCTTGCGGCCGAACTTGTCGCCGAAGTGGCCGAAGATGAAACCACCCAGCGGACGGGCCAGGAAGCCGACCCAGAAGGTGGCGAAGGAGGCCATGAGCGCGGAGGCGGGGTCGATCTGCGGGTAGAAGACCTTGCCGAAGACCAGCGCCGCGGCGGTGCCGAAGATGAAGAAGTCGTACCACTCGATGGCGGTGCCCACGAAGGCGCCCAGGGTGGCACGGCGCTGCGCCGTGCGGGCAGTGGCTGTTGTGCTCATGTGTGTTCCTCCCGAGACCGTGACGGGATTCGAACTTCCCGTGATGCACGTCTCACGGAGATCAACTATCCGAGGTGAGGAATATAATCGTCCAATGCCTATGAGGCTGAATATGCATAACTTGGAGGCATAGTGGAGTTGCGGGTCATCGAGTACTTCCTCGCCGTGGCGGACCACGGCACGGTCAGCGCCGCCGCAGAGGCGCTCTTCGTGACACAGCCCGCCGTGTCCCGGCAGATCACCTCCCTGGAACGCGAACTCGGCTCCCGGCTCTTCTCCCGCACCCCCGCAGGCATGCGGCTCACACCCGCAGGAGCCCGGTTCCTGCCGATCGCCCAGGACATCCTCTGGCGCACACAGACCGGAACCGCCGTCATGCGCGGGCTTTCCGAGGAGTCCGTGGACCTGGTGGTGGCCTGCCCGCCCACCGTTCTGCGGTACGTGGTGGCACCTTTCCTCGCGGAGCGGCAGGCCCCCGTCCGGGACATCCGCGAGCACCCACCCGAGCAGGTCTACCGTGAAGTCCAGGAACGCCGCGCCGACCTGGCGATCGGCACGCTCACCCCACCCACAAGCCTGGAACGCCACCGGGTGCTGGAGATCCCCCTCAAGGCTCAGGGATTCGGCAGAGCACGGGGGCTCGCCGGTCGCCTGGCCGAGGAGGCCGAGGAGCAGGACAGTGGTCCGGAGGACACCGTGGAGCTCGCCCGGCTGGAGGGCCTGCCGCTGCTGGTCTCGCGCGGCGGCAGTGCCCTGCGGCAGGCGCTCAGTGAGGCCTCCGAGCAGGAGGAGCTGGCCCTGGACATGGGCGACGGCGTCTCCTCGGGGACCGTGGCGCAGGCCCTGGCAGCCGGGGGCCGTGGGGTGGCCGTGGTGGTGGAACCGCCGGACTTCGGCCTCGACTCCCGCCGGATCACCAGGTCCGGCCGGCCTCTGACGGTCCGCGACTGGGCGGCCTGGGATCCTGCCCACTACGCGGCCGCCGAGATCCGGTCCCTGGTCCGCGAGCTGGAGGAATGGTGCCGGGGCCGGTTCGACTAGGGGTTTGCGCCCGGGGCGCTCAGGCGCCTCTTCCGCGACCGCGAGTTCGGCGCCACGTCAGGGTCACGGTCCGGTACTGCGAGACGCTCCCGAGCTGGGCCCTCGGTCCTGGCGAACCGGCCCGGGAAGCCCTTGGGCCGAGGTGCGCCGGCCTCAGTGGCAGCCGCAGGAACCCCGGACCACGAGTTCCGGCACGAAAGTCTCGATCAGCCCGTCCCCGGCCTGCTCCGCGAGTCCCAGCGCGGCGAGCAGCTTGCGGCCGGCGGCCCTGCCAAGGTTCTCGGGATGCGTGGCCATGCTGGTCAGCGTCGGTTCGAACAGGGCTGCGGTCCGGATGTCGTCGTAGCCGATGAGCCTCACGGAATCGGTCGGGACGCCATGTTTCCGCAAGGCCCGGTAGAAGCCGAAGGCGACGCTGTCGCTGTGGCAGATCACGCCGTCGGGAAGTGCGCCGGAGGACAGCAGACGCTCCCCCGCTTCAAGCCCGCTCTCGCCGGTGGCGTCGCCCGGGACATCGGTGATCGCGTCGGCGCCGAGCCCCGCGGCGCGCGCTGCGGCCCGGACGCCGTTGAGACGGTCCCGGCGGGAGAGGACGATGTCCCGACCCCCGAGATACGCCAGCGTGCGGCAGCCGTGGCCCAGAAGGTGCTGGGCGGCCAGTCGGCCGCCTTCCAGGTCATCCGGGCCGACATAGGGCGCGGGCTCGCCGTCGAGGTACCGGGTCATGAACACGTGTGGAACACCGGAGACCCTGATCGTGTCCAGCAGTTCCCGCGGACTGCCGCTGGCAGGCACTACGGCCAGCCCGGCGATCTGATGCTCGCGGAGCTCAGTGATCAGCTGCTCCTGCCGGGCCGGGTCGTCTCCGGTGGCCACGACGAGCGAAAGGAATCCCGCGGCCCTGAGCTCGTCCTCCAGGCCCACCAGCAGTTCCCCGAAGAACGGGCTGGCGATGTTGGTGACCACCACACCGATCGTGCTGGAACGCTGCGTCCGCAGGGAGGCCGCACCCCGGTTGTAGACGTATCCGAGTTCCTTCATGGACGCGTTGACCCGGTCCCGGGTCTTCTGGGAGACGCGGCCCTCGCCGGTCACCACATAGGACGCGGTGGTTCGTGACACTCCTGCATGGGCTGCGACGTCCTTGAGGGTCACGTGTTCGGTCATACGCATCAAGGTAGCAGGGCGCCCCGTTCCCGGGGCGCCCCCAGCCGCCACTGCCGTCACGGCGTCTCCAGCACCTCTTCGGCACGCGCGGCCGTCTCCCGTGCCAGCCGCCCGCTGAGCCCGGTATGACGGGCCGGATCCAGAAGTTCCTCCAGCTGGCGCTCGGTGAGAACCTCCGCGATCCGCGGTTCCCTGCGCAGCACGTCCAGGAAGTCCGTGCCGCGCACCGCGGCCTCCGTGGCGGCGTGATGGACGACGTCGTGCGCCTCCTGCCGGCCGATGAACCCCGCCAGGCTCATCATGACCGCTTCGGCCGAGATGAGGCCGTGGGTCAGCGCGAGATTGGCCTTCATACGGTCCGGGAACACGTGCAGACCCTCCAGGAGCTGAGCCAGGAGACCCAGAGTCTCCGTGCCGTGCACTGCCGCGGTCAGGACGGCATGGTCCATGAGGGCGGACCGTGCCCCGTCCACTTCATGGGACTGGATCATCGCCTCCAGCGCCATCGGGACAGCCGACTGCACGACGGCGGCGTTGGTCACCACACCGGCGCTCAGTTTCGGATTGCGTTTCTGGGGCATGGTGGAACTGCCGACATCGCCGTCCGGGATCTCCTCGGAAAGCTCGCCGAACTCGACCGCCATGAGGCGTGAGACCTCGCCGGCGATCTGACTGGACGACGCTGCCACCAAGGCCAGGACGGTGACGAACTCGGCGAAATGGTCCACGATCCCGCGGCCGGGGACGGCCATGGGCCGGAGCCCCAGTTCCTGCGCCACGAGTTCCTGGACCCGAGGCCCGAGGTCTCCGAAGGTGGCGAACGTGCCGGCCGCGCCCCCGGTCATGGAGACGGCCAGCCGCGGCCGGAGTTCCGCGAAACGTTCCCGGTGCCGCAGCATGACATCCAGCCAGGCCGCCGTCTTGTAGCCGAAGGTGATCGGCACGGCCTGCTGCCAGTGGGTGCGCCCCGCCATGAGCGTGTCAGCGTGGCCGCCGGTCAGCACGGTCAGGGACCGGATGACGCGATCCAGCTCCAGCTCCACGAACTCCAGAGCCTGAAGGATGCCCACGGTGTCACCGCTTTGCTGGATGTTCTGGGTGGTGGCTCCCCAATGGACCCATCCGCCGGCTTCCGGTCCTGCGACGCGGGACAGTTCGCGGATGATCGGCACCATCACGTGGCCCGTCACCCGTTCCTGGGCATCAAGTTCAGCCTCGTCCAGCAGCTCCAGACGGGCGCTGGCGGCAATGGCTCCGGCGGCTTCCCGGGGGATCATGCCCAGCTTGCCTTCCGCGCGGGCCAGGGCGGCCTCCACGTCCAGCCAGCGTTGCCGTTTCGCGGCTTTGCTGAACAGCTCCTGGACTCGTTCGGCGGACGTCTTGTACGGCACGTCGGTGCCCCTTTCCTCAGACAACGGGACTCGCCAGGGCCGTGCTCGCGGCGTCCTGGCCGGGCTTGTCCTTCTTGTCCCGTTCCAAGGCCTTGGAGATGATCAGGACGATCAGGATGAGGACGATCTGGAGCGTGCCGTAGGCTGCCGCTGCTCCGAACTCCGCGGAGTAGATGCGGTTGTAGATCGCCACGGACATGGGCACGAACCCTGCCGGATAAATCACCACGGAGGCCACGTACTCCCCCACCCCGTCCACGAACGCCAGGAGCGCACCGGCCAGAATGCCTTTGGACACCAGGGGCAGGGTGATGGTCCGCAGAACCCTGGTGGGTGAGGCGCCGAGGTTGCGTGCGGCCTCCTCCACGGACGGGTCCAGCTGATCCAGCGTGGCGCTCGTGGAGCGGAACACCAAGGGCACGTACCGGACGAAGTAGGCGACCGGCAGGATCCAGAGGGTACCCACCAGGCGCAGCCCGAGGTTCCCGGGGTTGGGTTCGTTGAACGCCGTCACCAGGTTCACGCCGATCACGGTGCCGGGGAGGGCCCATGGCAGCATGATCGCCAGGTCCAGCAGGGTCTTGCCGCCCAGCTTCCAGCGGGAGATGATCCATGCCGCCAGGGCGCCGATCACCACGGCACCGAGCGTGGCCAGGATGCTCATCTGAACTGACACGTTGATGGGCAGCAGGCTCCGCGGGTCCGTGAAGATCCCCACGTAGTTGGCCAGTGTGTACTGCGCCGGGAGGACCTCCGTGGTCCAGGAGCTGTCCACCGAGAAGGAGACCAGCACGATCACCAGCACCGGCGCCACCAGGACGACGCTCAGAATGACCGTGCCGATCAGGGCGACGTATCGTGCGGCTCCGGTGCTCACGGCCCGGTCCCGTTGGGTTCCCTTGGACAGCGAACGGTGGATCCGGCGGCCCTGGTACCAGCGCATGGCCACCAGGAACAGGATCGAGACCACGGAGAGGATCGTCGACTGGGCGGCGGCCAGTTCGTGGGCGCCTGCCGTCCGCGTGGAGACGATCTGCATGGTCAGGGTCTGCACGTTGTAGAGCTGCGGCGCCGTGAAGGAGGCCATGGAGATCATGAACGTGAGCAGCGCACCGGACACCAGGGCCGGGGTCAGCATGGGAAGGATCACCGTGGACCAGGTCTTCAGCTTGCCCGCGCCAAGGTTCGCGGCGGCGGATTCCAGGGAGGAGTCCAGCCCGGCGAGGCCTGCGGTGACGGACAGGTAGAAGAAGGGGTACATGGTGAAGGTGTGCACCACCAGAACACCGACGATTCCTGAAACGGCCGTGGAAGCAGGATCGATGCCCAGCACCGCGTGCAGTGCCCGGGGGACGATGCCCGTTTCGCTGTAGAGCAGGACGAAAGAGACCGTGCCGATCAGTGGCGGCAGGGCCATCGGCAGGATCGCGAAGATCTCCAGCACCTTCCGGCCGGGGAAGTCGAACCGGGTCAGCAGAACGGCCAGCAGAGTCCCGACCACGCCGCACAGCACCACGGAAGCCAGCGAGGTCCCCACGGACAGTCCCAGCGCGGAGAGGGAGGCCCCGTTGAAGAAGCCGGTGTAGTTCGCGGCGAACCCCTCGCCCTTCGTGGAGGAGACTGCCGTCTGGACCATGGGGATCACCACGAAGAACAGCAGGATCAGGAAGACCGGGATGGCCAGGACGTAGACGAACTTGTCATGCCCGATCCGTTCGGACAGGCCGCCGCGGGCCAGGCGGGCCGTGGCCTTCACGCCCAGCCGCCCCCGGGTGGCCGGCTGGGCGCTCATGGCTGCACCATCCAGGCCTTGTTCCGTCCGCAGACCAGATGGACCGGGTCGCCTTCTCGCGGCGCATCCAGGCTGTCCGGGACCGTCACGGTCAGCGTGGCCGGACCGCACTCCACCTCGTAGTTGAGCGAAGCACCGGTGAATTCGAGCGACTTCACCACACCGCTGAGGATTCCCTCCTGAGCGGAGCCGAAGCCGAGCTGCTCCGGACGGATCGACACCTGAACGCCGGCGCCGGCCACCGCCTCGACATGGGGCGCGGCCGGTACCTCCAGTTCCCCGCCGCCGTCGAGCTTCAGCCGCACGCCGCCGTCGTCGTTCACGGAGAGCACCGTGGCGGAGAGGACGTTGCTGTTGCCGATGAAGCGGGCCACGAACGCGGTGGCAGGCCTGTGGTAGATCTCGCGCGGCGCGGCGATCTGGTGCACCTTGCCGGCCTCCAGCACGGCGATCCGGTCGCTCATGGCCATGGCCTCGGCCTGGTCATGAGTGACGTAGATGCCGGTGATCCCCGCCTCGCGCTGAACCTGGCGGATCTGCAGACGGGTCTCCTCGCGGAGCTTGGCATCCAGATTGGACAGCGGCTCATCCAGGAGAAGAACGGACGGTTCGATCACCACGGCCCGGGCCAGCGCCACGCGCTGCTGCTGGCCGCCGGAGAGCTGGTCGATCCGGCGGGAGCCGTACCCGGCCAGGCCCACCTGGGCGAGGGCCTTCTCGATCCGGGCCGCCCGCTCAGCTTTGGCGACCTTCCGGATGCCCAGTCCGTAGGCCACGTTCTGCGCGACGGTCATGTGCGGGAAGAGCGCGTAGTTCTGGAAGACCATGCCCGTGTCCCTCTTGTGGGGAGGCGTGTCCGTGACTTCCTTCTCGCCGAAGCGGATGACGCCACTGCTGGGCTGGAGGAAACCGGCGATCATGCGGAGCATGGTGGACTTGCCACAGCCGGAGGGTCCCAGGAGGGTGAAGAATTCGCCGGCGCCGATGGTGAGATCCATGGCGACCGTGGGTGGATTGTCACCGTAGCTTTTGGTGACGTTGTCGAGCTGAACCGTGATCATGTGCGTGCCTCTGTCATCCGGTCCGGGTCAGCCGTGGTTCTTGATGTTCTGGACCCAGTAGTTGATCCACTCGGATTCCTTGACGGATTCGGTCTTCCAGTCCACCGTCATCTCCTTCAGGCCCACCTTGGCCAGCCATTCGGGCTGCTTGGAGAGCACCACGGTGGGGATCTGGAAGTTGTTCTCGGCCAGGTACTGTTGCGTGGATTCACTGAGCAGGAACGATGCGAAGGTGTCCGCGGCAGCCTTGTCCGGACCGTTCTTGACCTTGCCGATGCCGTCCAGGAGGACCGGCGCACCGGAGGTGGGCACCACCGGGGTGAACGGGACGCCGGCCTTCTGCTGGTTCATGATGTCCTGCAGGTTCCACACGGTCAGCGGTGCTTCCTGCCGCTGGATGCGCAGGTAGAGGTCCGTGGGGTTGGCCGTGTAGTCCTTGGTGTTGGCGTCGAGCTTCTTCAGCCAGGCGTAGCCCTTGGACGGGTCAGCCGCGGTGCCGTACTTGAGGATCATGGATCCGAAGATGCTGCGCATGGTGCCGGAGGCGGCGACGTCGCGGATCAGGATCTTCTTCTTGTACTCGTCCTTGACCAGGTCATCCCAGTCCTTGGGGGCGGTCTCCGGGGTGAGCATCTTGTTGTTGTAGGCGATGACCTCTGCCAGTCGCTGTTCGGCCAGCCAGAGATTGTCCTTGCCCCGGTATTTCTCCGGGACGCGGTTCACCACGTCCTGTGTGAACGGTTCCAGGAGACCCGCGGCCACACCCTGATCGAACTGCTGGGAGGTGCCGCCCCACCACACGTCGGCCTGCGGCTGGCCCGCCTCGGCGCGGACGCGGTCCGCGACCTCCTGGGCACCCAGGGTGAGGAGATTCAGCTTGATGTCGGGGTGCTCGGACTCGAAGCGCTTCACGATCCCTTCCGTGATGGCTTTGGGACGGGAAGTGTAGACGGTCACGGTCTTGGAACCGGAGCCGGCGCTGCTGCCGGAGCCGGAGTCCAGTCCGCAGGCCGAGGTACCGAAGACGACTGCCGCGGCAAGGGCGGCGGAAACGAAAGTGCGACGACGCATGGGAGCTCTCCTTGAGTTCAGCCGACGAACAGCGGTGTTGCCGGGCCGAAGGGGTCATATCCTTGGTGGATCGATTCACCAACACTGGCGAAAAGAGCCAGTTCTCTGAAGTCGTCTCTGCTGGATCGATTCACCAACTGGCCGTATTCATGGAAACACGTGACCGTCGTCACGTCAAGCGATCTCCGCGAACGCCCTGAACCCGGGAGCCGAAGATACCTGGAGGCGGTGTGCATCTGTGCTCACCTGAAACCGCACGGCCGGGCCTGCCCCTAGGCTGGCCCCATGCCCGATCTCACCCTGGGGCTCTGCTCCGTCACCTTCCGGCACCTCGATGTCCCCGGCGTTCTCACCGCCGCCTCCCTGGCCGGCCTGGACGGCGTCGAGTGGGGCTCCGATGTGCACTGCCCGGACCCGGCCACCGCCCTGGAAGTCCGCCGCCTCACCGAGGCCGCGGGACTGCGGACACTCTCCCTGGGCTCCTATCACCGGGCCGAAGGGCACGACGACGACTTCCTCCGCACACTGGACACCGCCCTCGCGCTGGGCGCGCCGCGGATCCGGGTCTGGGCGGGAACGCGCGGCACCGAGGCGTCAGACCCCACCCACCGGGCACAGGTGACCCGGCGCCTGAGGGACGCCGCCGACGCAGCCGAGGATTCCGGCGTCGCGCTCGCCCTGGAGTATCACCGCAACACGCTGACGGACACGCTGGAGAGCACCCTGGCGCTCCTGGAGGAGGTGGACCGTGCGAACGTGGGCGTCTACTGGCAGCCGAACGTGGACCAATCCGCCGACGACGCCGTCCGGCACCTCGAAGCACTCCTGCCCTGGCTGCGCGGCGTGCACTGTTTCTCCTGGTGGCCGTTCGATTCCCGGCTGCCGCTGGAGGCCCGCGAAGACCTCTGGCTGGGCGCCACGGAGGTCCTGCTCGGCGCGGATGAACCCGTGGACATCATGTTCGAGTTCGTGCCGGAGGACTCGCCCGAGGCACTGATGCGCGACGCCGCGTGGCTGAGGCGCGCGCTGGCCGGCGCCTGAGCCGGGGACCGGCTCAGGCGCCGATCGCGAGCAGCACGGGCCGGGCCCGGCGGCGTAGACTTGAATCGCTATGCTGCGCACCATGTTCAAGTCCAAGATCCACCGTGCCACGGTGACCCACGCCGATCTCCACTACGTGGGTTCGGTGACGGTGGACCTCGACCTCCTGGAGGCCTCGGACATCCTGCCGGGCGAGCTCGTCTCCATTGTGGATGTGACGAACGGTTCACGCCTGGAGACCTACACGATCGCGGGCGAGCGCGGCTCCGGCGTGATCGGCATCAACGGAGCCGCCGCACATCTGGTCCACGTGGGCGACACCGTCATCCTGATGAGCTACGGCCAGATGACCACCGAGGAAGCGCGGGCCTTCGTGCCGAGCGTGGTCCACGTGGACGGCCGGAACCGCATCATCCAGCTGGGCTCAGACCCCGCCGAAGCCGTCACTGCGGGCTCCATCCGCCCGCCGCACGCGCTCTAGTCTCCTTCTCCGCCGGCCCCCCGGCGCTCTCCCGGGCCGGCCTCCACCCCCGCAGCGCGGTCCGCGCAACGCGCGCCCACCCACCCCGCGCCACCCTTCTGCAACCGCCCCGTCACACCCGGCATGACCCTTGTCACTTAAGTTGAGGTAAGCCTTACCTTCCTATAGCGTGTGTTTTTGGCAAATAACGAAATGTTTTCATTTGCTATTTCACTCTCATCTCTGGAGGAAAGATGACCTCGCGCTTCAAGACCCTTGCTGCCGGCACCGCCGTGGCCGCAGCTCTCTTCGGACTCACCGCCTGCGGGCAGTCCGGTGACACCCAGGCCGCTGAAAACGCGAGCTCCACCATCACCATCCAGACGAACACCGGTTCCATGGACGTCAAGACCAAGCCGGCCCGCGTGGCCGCCCTGGACAACACCTCCATGGCCACCATCAAGGCCCTCGGCGTCGAACCCGTCGCCATCCCCAAGCCCCTCCTGCCCAAGGACGGCTACCAGGACTGGATCAACAACTCGAACATCAAGGATGCCGGCAGCCACCGCGAGCCCAAGATGGAGAACATCAGCGAGGCCCAGCCTGACCTGATCATCGGCGGCTACCGCTTCGCCAGCCACACGGAGAAGCTGAGCAAGATCGCCCCCGTGGTGGACATCGCCCCGAGCGATGAGAAGGGCTCCAGCTACCTG
>Ga0153950_1000082_pt1 | contig 39171 bp, 55 predicted proteins | sample TSNJ034MetaG_FD_104737 | JGI IMG/M metagenome (GOLD analysis project Ga0153950, IMG submission 104737) | Attine ant fungus gardens microbial communities from New Jersey, USA - TSNJ034 MetaG | ecosystem: Host-associated > Fungi > Mycelium > Unclassified | place: USA: New Jersey, Wharton State...
GAGATGTAAGAGCGTCCATGGCGTTGACGTGATTCAGAAGCACATAATTACTATTTCACGGAGCGCCACATGAAGACAGATGCTGGGACATCAACGTGTCGAGGACTAGGTAGATTTAGGCTCTATGTCGTAGACTCGGCGGAGCCGAAAGTCTTCTATAGCCGCCGGGACAGGAAACTATCGTTATTTGACGGAAAGACCAACGAGGCTGATCAGAACTTGCAAGACACGTTGCTGAAGCTAGAAGGATGGTCTAAGAGATATGAAAGGAGGAACTGGAATCCGTACCTCCCGTTTAGCAGATTCAGAGGTGATGTGCATTGCAGGGACCTCTAATTGCTGAAGTTTGACTTGTTGCTGAGAGAGGAGGCTGTCCCAGGCAGGTAGTGCACGGTCTCTATCAAACTTTTGTAAATTCTTCTTGTGAGCATCGACTAACATCTATTCCAGGGTCAATATGGCCTGTAAGCTCGAGTAGCCTATCACCAACCTCAGCATCGTGCTTTGAAATGCTGGAACCAATGATACTTGCTCTAAAACATATGAGCAAGTCGTTTTAGGTAATGAAGGTACAAATACTTGGTTTTTGCCGCCTTGAGTTTTTCTTCGTACTTTTTGTGAACTGATCGTCGCTCCTCCCATAGTTGTCGTTCAAGAGTATCCTGATCCTGCTTCATCTACATGGAATAATCAAATCAACAGTCACTGGGATCAAATACAGTTAGCTACCTTGTTCATTTCTTCCACAAAGGCAGAATCGCGGGTAAGCTGTAGGAGGATGTGCATAGAATCCCTCAGATCAAGTGAACAAGAATCTTTCATCGAGACCATTGCAATGTCAGATTGAGATGTCGTGAAGTTGGACTCTGAGTGATTTAATTGCAGAGCAGGCTCCCGTTCGTTATTCACACCAGAGTTTGTGGGAGACTCGAGAATTTGATGTGCAGGTCTTAATTGAGAAAGCAGAGATGCAACAGAAGATCCTGAAGAACTAGTCTTCGTTGTCATTCCTTCATTGGAGGGGGACGTCAATCCGGAGGATCGATTTGACGTTGCTGCCAGATCCTGCCATGCTTGCGATGACCTGATCTGGTCAAGAATTGTTTGAATACCTGCTGGATCCTGAAGTTGACTCATTCATAGATGAGACCACGAACTGCAACCACCTCACATTCAAGTTGAGACCCATATACTGTTATGACTTATGAGTGAGATTGGATTCCCACGCCTGAACTTTCGAGGTCCGAAGTTCAGACCACGAAACCCAGGAGATGCTTACCTTTTATAGTCAGAGGGATCAATCTGAAAAACATGCCGGGGTTTGTTTGCAACGTATCTTCAATCATTTGGTCCTCTCGGAAGAAAATATGTTCGGGTAGAGATGAAACATTGTTCCGGTGATCAAGGTGTTGATCGGTGACAAGAGTGATAAACGTGGTTGAATACGGTGAGCGATTCTGATCAACGAGGCAGACTCCCATTGTCCCTTCTCTGGATCTGCTCCGTTCTTTCGGAAGAAGCAGCCGTGCGCCCTCTAGACTACCACTTAGTGCAAGGGATAATGCTTGTCCGAAATGTCAGGCCTAATTAGGGGACACGGCCAGCCACGAGGCAATCACCCTTGTGGGAAAGGTTGGATTGGCAACCGAGTCAGCTTTTTCCCACACTCGTCCTTGGCTTATCCTTTCTCTGGGAGGAATCCAGAGCCTTTTCTTTTCTTCGTTGTTTTATTGGCCATCCAACATGTCCTCTCAAGACCAGGAGTCAAGCGGTAGTTCATCTCACATGATGAAAACCACCAGACGAGGGAGGCCCTTCCTCAAAGTGGGCCATCCTTTCCTATTATTTGGAATCCGCTGAATTCTGTATTCAGGATACCTTCGATCTATTTTCCACCCTCATCGTCTCGCTTAAACTTGGCACTCATAAGCAGTTTTTTCGCAACTTTCATCATTCCTTTACTACGTGAGCTCATTCCCTTGATCTCATATCATCCATTGAACCTGCTCCTTTAGAGATGAAGCTGTGCAAAACCTGGCTTCTCTCAAATTCTCTCAATCAAATCGTGGACCGGATCCTAAAGAACCTTCACGAATTATAACGACCACGACTACCACGACATTCACTATGACTCCCGAAATAGCAAAGGCCATGTGTCAACATTTCATGGATGCAGGCCTGATTGGGAGTGCAACGGATCCTTTCTCGAATCTTTTCAAGGACCGTAGTATTTATCAAGTTACTCCGAAGGGACTCCATGTTCTCGAACGCTTCATCAGCAAGAATGGTATCAATGCTAACGCTCTTCAACCAGTTTTCGCAACCCAACCCATCTGTATCAAACTTCTCCACCTTGAACGTCGCTCGTCTGATGACGAGATCATTATTACTCAATCTGTAATCATTGCATTCTTTCGTCGATTTGCTGGTCAGCGACCCAATTATCTCCCATCCGACAGTCACGATACAGATCCATCCTTTCGCTACCATGAACAAGCGAAAGGCATCCCATTGTTCGACTTGCAGGAGAAGAACAAAAAGGGAAGCGGTGTCGTCCGCTTTGCATTTTATGCTGTGACAGTCCTTGAATGGCTCTGTGATTTCACTTCAGTGGTTGGCCGTGAGGAAGCTGCAGAAATGGCTGCTCAATTCGTTCGCTTTGGTCTTATCACGCTCGTGAGCGATAAACGGAAAACTTCTGAATCCGCAATTGTTTTTACAATTCGTGGGATTCCATCAAGTACATCTGGTCCCTCCGTCAACGTATGTTTTTCCAATAATTTATAAACAACCTCTGACAAATTAACAGGGCGAGTTCCGATGTACAAACAAAGCTGTTTACAGGATCACGGACGAGGGCCGCCGTGTCGCACGTTGGGGAGAGTTTCGTCTAGCTAACTATAATTCGCCTGGTAGTTCATCGGTTGAACTCGCTTCCCGCTCTTCAGTAGATGTTTCCGAGGAGGGAAACGAGCATACATCTCGTGCAAATCGACTCCACCGCCGATTGTCTGTAGCAGAATTTGGAGACAAACGCTTCAAAGAAACGAATGCTGATAGGTTGCAATACATCATAGAGTCCTCACGGTTGCGGGCGCTATTTCGAGATTTTCTACGGCACAATATCTGTGAAGAAAATTTGACGTTTTGGTTAGATGTAGAGGAGCTCAAAAGCAAATTTTTGGTCACTTCCAGCGCGACGGCTTCAGAACGATCTACCCGCTCAGGCAGCCGTAATACACCGGGTCACATAGCCATGGAAAAGCATCACGAACTTTTGATACAGACTACATTCTTCATTTTCAACAATTATCTGGCACATTCAAGTCCCAGCGAACTCAATATTGATCATAGCCTGCGGAACGAGCTCACCGTCTACCTTGAAGACCTCGTTTCTTCAAGTACACCCGGGAGAACTTTCCAAGGTCGCTTGGAACAGGAGCATGCACAAGCACTGAATGCTACCCAGCTTCAGCATATCATCCGGTTATATGAACGAATCCAGGCACATGTATATCGTTTGATGTCTACGGATTCCGTGCCAAAGGTGAGTTGATTTCCTACTCCCGATCCTTTCGTTCATCAAGTTGGGCATAGTTCATGAAATCTCCGGCCTTCCTAACGAGACGAAGTGACATTGAGGACCTAGAGTCACTTGATGGGGATGTTCGGCTCCTATCCATACAAGAATCTTCACCTACGAGTAGTAACGACGAAATCGGCGGCGCTTATATGACAATCTCTGAACGAGCAACCGAACGAGAACGCCACAAGCAGCAGAATCGGCAAACACAGAGATAGCCTGGCGCTAAATACCGGAGATATCCTGGTTCATGACTCTCCTAATCCAATTCACTCCCCCGTGGTTAATCTCCATCTCCATCTTTTGTCCTCTTTTTCACGCATACGATACATAACCTTTCATCTCACTTTAATGTTTTAGTCACCATCCTCCCAGTTGCATTTCATCTTAATAACACTGGTCTGTTTTGATTTTCGAGTCTTTTGTAATTCCAGTTCCTGCATTCCAGAGTCACACTCTCTTCAGCTTTGGTGGGAGAGAGCAGTCGTGTATTCCCATTCAGTTTTATATAGTATACATTCCAGTCCAGACCAGTATCAATAAATAATATAATACCTCTCAAATCTGTAATCCATTGATGTGGCCGGTACCTACCGAAGTAGACCCGAAGTAGACGTGACCCTGCCCCACGTGAAGAAGGGGAAAGAGAGAATAAAGGGAGAATTCTGTATTTGTATACCGCAACAAGCAGGTGCGGTGAGTGAGATACATAGCAGTACACTACTAACTACACCTGAGCTTCAGGGGTTGTTCCGAGTTGGGACACGTGAGGAAGGTGACAATGATCGCTTGCTTACACAGTAGCAGTTGACCCTGGGTCCACTTGTTAATCTCCGTTGTCCTCATGTCTTGGTTCAGAGAAATGGCTGGCGGTGAAGCGATGCCTCCATTTGAATCCGACGACCCCTCCTGCCCCAAAGTCAAGGATCCCGCTATCCCCAATCGAATGGTTTCCACAAAGTCTGCCAACCGTCCCTTCCTAGCGTACGTCTTGATAATGTTCTTCTCCATACAGAGCAAGAAGGAACTGAAGCCTAGAACAGCCATCAAATGTACCGCAAGAAACAGGAAGAATTGCATACTAAATGGCTGAAGAAGAAAAAGGAACGAGACGATAAGATTGCTCGTGGAGAAGAAGTCGGACCTCTAGAACCAGATCCAACGGCTGTACAGGAAGTTGGGCTACTTGGATTGTTCAAATTTATTCTATATGCAATCCTTATCTTCTTAATGGCGGGCAAATTTATCACAGGAAGCTTCGTTTGGGAGCACGAGAGCAAATGGCTACAGCTGAAGACCTATCTACCGGTCCATCTAGTTTACTCAGCCCCAAAGCCGCAGCTCTGATGCCCTTGACAGAAAAATGAACGCCTATTCTCGGAGCGCATGCTGGCCCAATTTGATGGTAGCGATTTGACCAAACCAATCTATCTCGCTGTAGGCCAAATGAGAATATGTGATGATTGCCAGTCACTGAAGCGTTCTCCTATAGATAGACGGAGATGTGTACGATGTGACACAGGGTAAGGCTTACCATCCTGGCGGTTCATATCACATACTGTGCGCATCTGATCCTCCAAAGCTCCTACAACTAAATTCATAAACCGCACAAGTGCCGGTGTAGATGCAGCTAGAGCGTTTGCCACAGGTTGCTTCAAGGATCACAGGACTCACGATCTTCGCGGTTTGTCGGACACTGAGTTAAAGGTAGGTTTGGTCAATGTTTCTACTCGATTACATGCATCTAACAACAAGCATTTTATATAGAGTATTGAACATTGGAAGAACTTTTATAAAGACCACAAAAATTACTTCAAGGTTGGCCGTGTGTCGCACAAGCCAATCGATCCGTCTAGTCCGATACCTGAACACTGTGATTCGAAAAAGGCCGGGAGACAGCATCAAGAGCATGCTGAAAGGGAGAAGGCCGCCACCGTTGAAAGGGGGAAGCCAGTACACCGTCAGGAGCTCTGATAAGTTCATAAATTCATTTGCGTAGCTTGTATGTGTATGCATTCCAGTGAATTGTGTGCCACGTTGAGAATGTAACACGATAGAGTCTTGTCACCTTAGATCGCCGTATTGCGATCCGTTATTCCGAATACCGCAATATATGACGATGTAAACAACGGGACAGATCCATTTGAATACAGGAGATTTCAGAACATCTACATTGATCTACATTGTGTGATAATTGATTGAATTAGGGTCGAAGTTGACGGCATCAATCAAGGATGCTGCTGTACACGACGCGTCTTGTACGCAGCCATGCGTCCTCAAGTAGTTCTTTATGACCGGGTAATCAGCCATAGAGGCATGGGTCAAGTTTGAGAAAGGGTCTGGGTCTTCTTCATATTTTCCAACAACGATATTACCTCGCCAGGCCATTTCCCCCCGAAACGCAGCACCCTGGAGATCACGAATGCACTTATTGATTGGGAATGGCATCCCATCCCGAGAGGAAATGGGGTAAAATACGATGTAAGGTCTTGAGAACTTCTTATTCATCCCATCGAGAGATTCGATAACCTGCCAGTTTGGTAGGAAGTATATGTGAGTCAACGTAAAATTTGGCAAACCCTTTTGACGGGAATGTGATGTACCTGGTAATCCCATGCACGACGTCCACATTTATCGGCAATCTAAGAGCCAATTCATCGTCAGCGCGGTAATTGGATACCAGGAACGAGATATACATAATCCATGTGTACCTCCGGATGGGGGACCCGGGACGTCGAATTTCCGTAAGTGCCGTGGTGTGGCGAGCAGGGTACTGGACTGTCCGAGTTGGATTCAATGTCAGTCTTTAAATCAAAATTCCCGACAGACCTGGTCATAAGTTTGACGATAGTGGGAGACCGTCCTACGGAAGGTAGTTCAGGACGGAGTTTTGGTCGACTAAATTGTCGTACCGTCAGAGGGAAAGAGAATAGCATCATAACGATATATGTCTGCCATGGATGGCGAAGTAAGATGGCTGAAGGCGGTGATATATTGTGAGCGAGATCCAACCGACGAAGCTGTAGAGGAGCAACACACCCCAAAGAGATGGTAGGTGAATGAATCGAAGTTACAAGTGATGAGAAGGCAGACAACAAACGCAGGGGTGGAAAGAGCTGGTCTCTGGTCAGTTGGATAGGCGGCGTATATAAATCCAAGATGGCAACGAGGATTACATGCCGCTACCAAGATGTCCTTCTCCTAATCGTTCTGTGCATCCAAAAGAGGGGATACCGCTTCATTCAGATCATCAGTCAGGACTGTACATACTTTGGAACGTGGAATTGACATATGAAAGCTGTGCCCTTCACTATGAACGGAACTCACCAGAGAGAGTTAGCTTGTGCGCCAAATAATCAACATAATTGGCCACTGCCAGTATGTATGTGATGTATAGGGTTCAGACGCATATTACCCACTGAGCGTCGAGCCCTGCCAATTAAAGGGATTCTTCAACACAAGAGCAAGGCCATCACGCGCTTAATGGATTCGCTTAAAAAAGATGAGCCACCTTCGCGTCGCGCATCGGGTTCGAAGCATCTTCGATCGACGAGTCTTATTTTAGGAAGACCTAAAATTGTATCCTTGTCCTTGACGAGTGCTTGGTGCACTTTGCAAGGTAGCCGACCGGTGATGGCAAATAGGACGAGTGTCCAAGATCCCGTGTCCGTGGACACTCGATGGTGAGCTCGATCGTGATTTAAAATGAGTGACCTAAAGTTTTCGGATCGTTCAAGCCTGACAGCCGATTTATCATTTTAATCCGAGCACTTCTCGATAACTGTTATCACATCCCCATAGTTTGAGAACCCATCAGTCTCACATGGTTTTATGACCGGGAGCCAATAGGTCACCACGGGGGTGCTCGTATTTTCTATAACACATAGGTTCGTCACAATTTTGTGAAAGAAATGACCCTTGAAATGGGCATGTCCCACTTGTCCGAGAGGTCAATTTCCTGCAGGGTTTCAGAATACAATGAATGTTCACAGCCTGCCCGTATGACTCGCCTAGGAACGAACGACGTTTTGACAGACTTGGTTCCAGACTTTAAGATGACAAAATGGGTATGAACACGACGCTGGATGGCTTCCCTTTGTGACAGAAGAGCTTTTCTTGGTTCAGTACAAGGCCATGAATGTGATCCACTTAGGTTGCACAATATTGCCGATATCCAGATTCCGTCGAGGGAGGTCGGACAGCTCGAAAAAAATGCAGATTCGGGTCCAAAATATTGTCAAATCCCGGACTTTGTTTACAATTAGCTTTCTTGAACCAATCACAGTTTTTTGAGTAGAGACAGGGTATAACTTATTCACACATACGGTTGGTGGTCTCCATAGATGGAAAATGGAAAATGATTGGGAGTTGCCTAATATCGACTAGAAAGACTAGCATTCAAGATCCGGGGAACAACGGCTCATTGAGGACTACCTCGATCAGCAGTTTTGAAATCAATTGATAGCATGGAAAAAAAGGACCGAAACAGCCGGACAAAGAGAAAACAGTGATTTGATCCAATTATCTTGCAAAAGGGCTGCCACCTGTATCAGGAGCAACGGCTTCCCGAGTTCTCAACACCATGCTGCAACCATCAGGTAAGGAGCGAGACAACAGAATATGAGTCCCCCGCGGGCTTCTGTAGATTCAAAAAGTACCCTGAAAGTTGTATAGTAGAGCTGGGTATGAAAAATCCATACTTGCAGCACACCATAAAAAAATCTCAGTCACAGGTTTTTCGAACGCTGAAAGTACCAAGAAGCTGCTAACTGCATCAGACAACGGAGTCCCAACTGGGACCAGATGACAACCAGGTGTCCATCGATGAAGAGACAAAAAGCGAGTAGCGGATTAAGATCATAAGAGCCATGCACTTCAGCCGAACTCGGGAGCATTCCCCGGTGACAATCGTCTGGCCTGATCCAATCGCTAGTGGAGGAGAGAGTATATCCTCTTCTCATGAATATTTGAGTCATAAGCAGACTGATAGAGGACTGGGATCACGTCACGCGTCGCGGAAAGATCTCAGCACAATTCCCTCGTAAGAAAAGTTCTGGAGGGATCGAGTTGTCTTATGAAAGTCTCAAGTTGTGAACAAATAGAGAATTCATTATCCTGATGTCAAAATGGGTGGAGTAGAAACAGCAAGCCCAGAGGGAAGTAAGGAATGAACAGCAATGAAGGAGGTTCGAGCGTCAGGATCGCGAGGTAGAGCGTGAGAATATTGATCGACGCGTTCTGAGTTGTGTAATTTGTATTCGGCAATCTCTGTTTCTAAAGCTCATCACTCATGGCAGACACTGGACAAACTTTTATTGTCTCTACTTCTTTATCCCTGCTTTACCTAAATGATCCTATAGCTATCCCTATTCGCACTTCCCAGCAACCGCCTCTACCATCAAACTCCTTTGATCCCGATATTCACCCCCAGCACGCGTCTTTCTCCACCATTCTCACCACTTTTACTCATGGAACTATCGTGCTACGCCTGTTGTGTAGTGACTCGGTAGTAGAACTCATGTCTTTGTCTAGTCAGGTCATCCCTATACGTTTCGTCTTTCCGGTGCCACTTTTGCCAAAAGTTGGACTCTTCCCAATGAGACCTAACTCACTTCATGTGCTTGCAGTCACAACTACTGGCTCTCTCTATCGTTTGATTGTTCCACTTGATGAAGTAGACAAGGCTAGTTCATCGCGGAACCAAGGCCATGGACCTCATTATCAGGAATACGTTATTGCCAACTTTCCAGAAGTCCAAAAGCCGTTGGTTAATATCGAAGGGATAGATTCCGTTACCATCGCATTGCCAGATGGCTTCTTGCTTCGTCTACAATCCGACTTAACACTGTTAGGTGGTACGTGCTACGAGTTTTTTCCATGACACGACTTTAATTGAAGCGCAGAGGATTGGTCTGAAACAATCCTCCACCATGGCTCGCTCCTTACTTCGTTGTCATCCTTGTTTTCGATGAATTCTGGTCCTGCTAACGATATCATTTCCATGGCAAGTCACCCTTGGCCAACCGATGTTGGGGATGTTTGGACGTTGTCACGCGATTGGACCTTGCGCCTCTGGAAAGCCCATGTTGGTTGTACTGCGAGTAAAACCATCAATCATCATCATCCATCGAATCCCGGTTCATCCACTAGTGTCGCAAAGCAACCCCTTCTTGATTCTTCACTACAGTCGTTGATCAGAGTATTTTCGTTGAATGAACGAGTTTACGTGCTTGTCTTCATTCCCTCTGCTTCCACCACATCTGGGGGCATTTTCCACTTGTTTGATACACACGGCGATTATTTGCATGATGTACTGGCATTTGAGTGCTCCAGAAGCACTGGTCAGTCTTGCTTACAGGATTTCTCCGTCCATGGAAAGAGTCTCTATACATTATGGGAGAGACAAGGAAGGTCAGCGGTTGAGTCGACTCAGCTCCCGTTGGATGGGAGAGAGAATGGGGAATTCCAGCCCAAATGGGTAGTCGCCAACTATGTCAATGAGCCGGATCTAACACCTGCGTACATCGAGGAAAAGCTCCTCACACCTGGCTCCCTGACAAGCAAGTACTTTGAAGCCCTTCTGAAACCTGGGGTTTTCTCTTTCCAGACACTCAAGACTGCCCTACATCAATATATCAATTCTTGTTCTTCTATGTCCCCCATCGCCCCGCCTCTACTTACAAGTACGTATAAAAATGTCGAGGAACAATTAGCAAACATTGTTGGTCGCATGGTCAATCTCAACCGTGATCTTCAGACAGGTGCTCTCCAATATGCTGCTTATTGGATAGCCCTCAAGCGTGACTGGGAGGGTCTTATAGCACGATGCCGTGAAATTGAACGTAGTGCTCGTTGGCCGTTAGCACTTGGGATTCACAACCAGGGTGTTGTTATCATTGAACGAGAGCATATTGGTTTTCTTGTCGCCGAGGACGCATCCATTCGACTGCAGCGCTACGCCCTGTATACTCCTATTGATCTCAACTCGCGATACGATATCTTACCAATCATGTTTAAGCTGCGTTCAGAGGTTGGTCCCCAGATTGTGTCAACAGTAAAGGATTGCATCGTGGATATTCTACATCAGGAGATCTCATTCGATTGCTCTGACATTTTCCAAGATCAAGCACGTCGTGTCGGAATCAGGGAAAGTTTGACCGAAGTCTCGTTGGAATGGTTTACCCGGCGTTTACACGGTGTGGGTGATTTGGAGGCAGGTGTTGTGGGCGTCATTCATGCCATTGGTAGATTTGACCCTGATGTCAAATTGGAGGAACCAAACGATCCTAGCACTCCACCCATTGTGGAATCGTCGTCATTGTCGACTGAGTTGGCTATCGCATATCTTGTCTCTGCTATCAGTGCTCGTTATGATTTATGCTTATCGTTGTTCACGCTGCTCTTTTTCATTGCTGATGATCTGTCAACATGGAGTCCTGCTATTTTAGGGGAGGTACTTGCCATCTTTCGTGGCATTTCAATGCTACGCCAGACTGTCAGCCAGCCAATAGGTTCCTATGACGGACAGGATACAGAACAGGCCGATTCGGAAGATGTTGTTCGCCGAATGCAAAACCTGAATCTCTCCAGTATTGGTCTTACATACAGGACTTCGCTCATTCGTTCGTTTTTACCACAATCATCGAACAGTCACTTCTCGGTCGTAGCGCACCGCTTTTTGGACTCGGTAGGCTTGCTACAATCTGTCTCACCATCCGATGTTACCACACACGAAGTCCTTTTTTGCGAAAAGGTTCGGTTGCTCGGCTTACTTGATGTCGCTAGGGACCTGCTTGCCTGGTTGCCTCGCACTCCAGCGACCACATTTGTCCTCGCAACTATCTGGCTTCAGCTTGGTAGGCCGGCGGATTCTGCCGTATTATTGGAGAAACTCGCCTCAAGCTTCGGTAAGTTTCTTGCTCTCTTCGTTGCCTCCTTTGAGCGCTGACCCATCTTTTGAGGTCCTGATTGTCCACTGACGAGGAAAGATCACGAGGCATTGATACTTGTTATGCCTTCCTCTGAGACATTGGACTCAGCACATGCTTTTTACATCCACGTTTCTGAGATGTTTAGGAAGCATTCATTGGTTTACTATGAAGTCTTGTTTGCGCAGCTGGCTATCTCATCGGCACCACCTGACGTTGATACATCCTCTTTGCAGTCCACTGTCATCAAGGGTTATACTGATCTTGGCAGGTATGATGACGCATATGCTGCATTTCTAGTAACACCCTTCAACGAGCAGTGAGTACGCTCTTTCTTTGAGTGTTTTGATGATACTTGCTAAAAGAGTACTCTAGAAAACGAGAGTGTCTCAGTCATTTAGTCCTCCAGATGTGTGAAAACAATGCCATTGAATTGTTTATGTCGTTTTCTTTTGTTGGGGTTGTCAGAGAAGTCGAAAATGCGCTCTTGTCTCGGATACAGGAACTTGAGCCAGACTCTCGCCATTCATATGCAAACATCCTCTATTCCTGGTACCTTCGGAGGGGAAATTATCGTGATGGCATGTTTCAGTTTGTTCTGGTTGCACTTATACTGATGAAGCACTTTAGGTGCACTTGTCATGTATCAGCAATCAGAGCAGTTGACCTCAGCCCCAAATGACTCAAAGTCATTTACAAGAGCAGAGCTATCACTGGAAGCCATGATGATCGCCATCAACGCTCTGTCAATGCTAGCTAGTAACAATGCGTGGATTATCGTACCCAGGTCTTTAGTATGGAACAGCATTTCATTTATTCCCAATGTTGCCTGTTCACTTTTGTTTTCAGGATCGATCACGAAGCGTGTCTGTTGACTACGCCTCTCAAGATGATTCTTCGCCGCAAAAATTTGATTCTGACATAGTTCATCTCTCAGACATGCAAAATAAATGCTTACTCCTACGGGCTCGGATCGAGCTCGTCCGCAAGGATCCTAGTCTATCATTCCCTGAAGGTGATTCTACTAATGATATTTGTCTCTGAATCAGTTCCTGATGCAATATCGACATATCTATATTAATTAGCACATTTTCTACCTCCAACCATGGTTGTGATGCATTTGGCATCATTGACTTTTTTTGAGGATGCCCTAACAACAGCTCGGGCACTCAAGGTCGATATGACAGATGTTTTTGCGGAAATGACAGCCCAATGTTTGCGTCTGACCAGTAACGCAGATGATTTTGTGTAAGTAGTGATCCTCATCATCAGTGAGATTTGTCATTGACTGATGCATCGCTCGCCACTTTCAGGTACCAAGAACAAGGCGATTGGTTGCTCACAGACCGACTTGCCCCTTGCCCACCTGTAGAACGGGGCTGGAATTATATCCAACGATCACTTGAGCGGCATGATTCTGCAGATATAGATTACCGGTATTCGAAAGCGGTTATAGAAAGCCTCTTGGTACATGACCAGGACTCTGTGGCCCCAACATGGTTACTTGAAACGTTGACGGTGCGTCAAGCTCTTGAATAAGCTTTTTTTTTGAGGTGAACATAACTAACTCTGGGGAATGAGCAGAAGCATCAACCTGAATACCTTGTACGTACCTACCTGACCTATGGCAGAGTGGACCTTGCCCTTGATCAATCGCTCTCAATGATACAACAAGTACGTTGAGTTTTTGTTAACAGCCCCTTTTTGAAGACTGATCACTCTGTTTAGGACAAAGTTGCTCTGATGCGGGGAACGCTGAAAACTGCGGGTGCAACGTGGCTACCTTACAACCTCTTTGATCAGGTGTTAGCGGCAGCCGCTCAGGCCGAAGAATCAAAGTCTCTCCCTCGTTTGGCCGAGCTGCGGACAGAACTTGACGTCAGAGTCCAGCGCCTCCAAAGGCTCTCACATTGATATATTGACTCATTTAGTACATTGTTAGTACATTGTTCGTTAGCTTTCTCATGATTGTATTTTTTCTGATAAAATTCACTCTTCGCTTCAAGAGGAAAAACATTATGGGGAATACATAGAATTAATCTATATTGCTACATGACACGAAATACCCAAAATAACAAGATGATTAAAAAAAGACAACATGCACAGATATCAGACAGGCGCAAACAAGGAGAGGCGGTTAGTAAGCACGTAAGCAGGGGAACATAAAGAATCGCAATGCTGACATGTATGGTAAAAATGGGTTCAAGCAAAAAGATGGCAAGAGCAAGCAACAGATAGAAAAGTTATGAAGCTGGCATTTGGCGATCGTGATTATTTAACGGCATACTTGGCCGGATCCCCTCCATCAATTGCGACCATTCACCATGCCCAAAGCCCATGGCCGCACCCCACATTGCAGTCTCTTCGGTTGTGTGCGAATGATAAGGATTATTATTATTATAACCTCGAATATCGTAGACCGGTTGCGCAGACATGTATGCCTGAGCCTGATAACCCGGATCGATGACCGAAAAAGGGGTAGGTTGGTGAGGTACGATACCAGGAATGATGGTATTCTGCGGGTTCTGTGAAAGCGGTGAATCAAGTTCCGGCATGTGACCAGTCTGATGACCAGAAGGATACACAACCAAAGGCGACCGGAGGGTTGGATGCATCTGACCGGGATCGTAATTTTGTTGGGATGGCGGTAGGCCATTACAATCGAGTGGAGGGCTGACAGAAGAAGAGTTAGCAGGAGATTCCACAACACCACGAACGTTGAGTAAATCAAGGTTCCGCTTTCCGCTACGTGAGTCATAGTACGGAAACGCCAATTTGCGGATGTGGCTGAAGATCTGTGCCTTTGTCTTCTCGCGGGAATCATTGTCTTCTTGGGGCGAGCCAACTGTATAGAGAGGGGCAAGAGCTTGAAGAATATTCTGTGCTTTTTCGGCAACGGCACTGCCCCGACACTGTTCCAACGTTGACAGGGCTTTTCGTATACTAGCGCGGAATAGACCTGCGCCTGGCTGGTCGGGACTAGCAATCAGCTGGAATGAGAAAAACATGGCCGCTGAAAAGCAATGAAATGGTCCCCAGTTCATGTGTGCTGGTACTGCCAAAGATGCATTGGCGAGGATATCTGGCCGTGACTGACCCACCATGGTGATCAGCCGCTCCGCGCCATTGACAGCTATCTCAAGACTCTGTGCTGCTTTACTAGCATCCATACTTGTTGATTTTCCGATGATGGTACTGTTATTAAAACTGTAAGGCCGGTGGAGGGTGAAACGAATATGGTGATAGGAGGTACGAATGATGATGCTTTGAACACCGATTCGGCGTACCGCTATGTTTGGAGAAGCCAAGCTCCGCGCTACACGGTATTCATCGAGATCAAGTTCAACAGGCAAACTTTCCATCCATTGAGTCAAGGCACGGTCATTGACCATTACATTTTCATGGGAAACGGGTTTGACCGAAAGTGCGTCATCAACGATGTCACCAAGAATATAGGCAAGGCGGAAGAGGGCAATGTTAGGAAGGTAGAGACGACCCGTTTTGTCGAGGGCAGGATCACAGTACGAGGGAAGTTGAGTATCAAAATGATGTGTTGCAAACGCTAGTGGCCTGCCAAACATGAACGCTTGCCAACTGAAGAAAAATCCATCATTCAGTGTCGATTATTGTTGGCGAATAACATACCGTTCTAATAGAACAATGTGCCACCATGCCCAACGTCGCCGCTCAGCCGTGATTTGGTCCCACCGTTTCTTCCACTTGCTAGGATCGCGGTGCAGGCCCATTGCCATAGCTGTCGTGACGAGCTCACCCCTAATGGTCCAAATCTCTTCGCTATCGTTCTTGTGCATGGTAAGGAAATGGCAGCGGCAGAGGAGAAGCTCGATGAGTTCGAGTGTATAGGACCGAGTTTCAGCCATACGACGTTGAAGCGCATTACCAGAAATCTCCCAGTACTTGAGACCGACTTCCTCGATTGGTTGTGAAAAACTCGCGAGAAGTGGGTGTTTGGCAGAGAGATACTGTGTAGCAAGAGCCATCATGGCACAAGCTGTGGCAAGGGTGATTCGATCTGAAGAAGAGCCATTTTTGAAGCGCTGCCAATGTTGAGCGAAGGAAGGCTGGTTGATATGACGGTATATCCAGTTGCAGTACTCGAAGTAGAAGTCGATGAGACCATCAATGATGTCTATGCTAGGGAGCATGGCGAGGAGATCGCGGTCGTACTCTGGAGGCTGGAAATCCTCGACCTCGTGGCTGGGTTGCCGGTGGTCAGAATCATCGTGGTCCTTTGGAGAGCATTAAGTGAGGAAGGGGAGGCCATAAGGAGGCAGAACAAACCATCTCGATGTGAGTAGCGGCACTGGTGGGCCCTGCGTAGAAGCCTCCAGCGGTCTGGGTGCCAATGACAGTTGGGGGTGAGGATTTTGAATCAGAGTCCAAGAGTTCCTTCTTGGTGCTGACAGTGTCTGCTGCACGACGGAAGGAGGCACGCTGGTGGGGATATATGTAGGCTTCGACGAGAGAGAGAGAGTTGCGAATGCGAGCAATTTCCTGAGCAGGGTCGATGCGAGCGTATCTGGGGACATGAGACAGAGGCAAGTAGAGGCGACAAGACTCACTGGGCGTCGTCGGTGCGAGCAGAGTCGGCGTCGGGGCCCCTGCCGTCCTGGTAGCACATGGCAGAGGTACCTGGTGGGCAGGTCAGGACGAGGTGAGGGAAGACGAGACTGACCAACCTCTGAGGACACATGAAGAGCAGGGGCGGTTTCTGGGAGGGGGTGAGCTGGATGATGGAAAAAGGACAAGAGACCTGCCTGTCGCATTTGAGCTTGGAGTTTCGACATGGTTCGCAGTTGATGGCCTTGCGCGCCCGCTTCGTTGGGGGGCGGCCGTCGGGGTTGTCAGAGCCTGGCGGGGGCGTTGTGCGCTGCCGCACGGTGCCCGTCGTCGAGCGGGCTGGCTTTGAGCGGACGGTGGAAGGGGCAATGGAGAGATGGTCGTCGGCCATGGTTTGGGGTGGGATGGGGCAAGAACTCTCACATTTATCGCTACTTGATTATTTATTTCTCCCCTCTCTCCGGGGTCCCTGTAAAGGCCGCTCCGCCGCCACTCCCGCCGATCGCCGGCCGGTTTCCGGCGAGTGGAGGGGTCCGAGCGGCTCGGAGACCACTCGCGCACTCATACCCACCCGGGATCTGCCGCGTGGAGATGAATAGAAAGCGCATGTTTATCAGCCATCACATGTGAAATCACTGCGCTACATTCAAAGTCAATTCCTCCCCAAACTCATGCAGCACAGTTTTCATTTTCACCCACATCTTCTTCCGGAAGAATTCCACAGTCAGCTGGACCCCGATCTCGGGACCAGCCCCTGCCGTGTATGGCACTCATCACTTGATCAACAACCGCACTCAATGTCATCCAACATATCCTCAAGGTAGCCGCGGTGGCGTGTGAGTCCATCACCCTTCTGTAAACCGGATCCCTGATGTCCAGTGTCGACCCGTTCCTTTTCTCTGGCATCTGACACCCCACGAGTCTTCTATCGCTTCCAATCAACATGGCACCACGCCCAATGATTTACCCATCTATCTAGCAGTGTCCCAAACGTAATGCAGACATACTATCTCACAATCCAAAACAATTGGGGTCCTTCTTCTAAACTATCTCCCAGCTAGGGTCCTATCCTATGAAAATAGCCAAGGCTCCAGAAATCAGACAACGAGTACCGAGAAACTCTCGTACCGTGTCAGTGACGTTGATTTGTCGTCAATACCTGGGCGACACAGCACAACGCGGATCATTTCAAAGCAGTCTCCCTCGCGATGAATTGAGCCCGTCTCCGAGTCGGGTTTCCCAAATGGCTATATACGTAGTCAAGTGGATCGCCCGACAAAGACAATCTTGACGTCTTTTCTCTTTTCATAGCAGCGTCAAAAAGAAAAAAGATCCAAGATCCTTTGTAGGCTTAGGGTTAGGGCTTGTCAGAACGTGATCATTTTGGGAAATATGTAGCAGCTTCTAGAATGATTGTCTCGATAGTCTAGCAAAAGCGCTTATAAACCATACCACTGTAACGCCGCCTCGTCGGAAGCCTGCAAACAGTCCAGTGAAATCCAAAACTTGTGCATTCGCATACAGCCGAAATGACTGACGTATGTCTTGTGTAGTATCCCTTTCAAAATGACGTTCTGACTCCAAAATCAACAGGTTAACACACTGAAAGATCAGGGCAACAAGGCTTTCGCGGCCAAAAACTGGGAAACTGCCATAGGCTATTTCGTGAAGGCCATTGAGCTTGACCCTCAAAATCATATTTTGTATTCCAACCGCAGTGCTGCAGAAGCGGGTAAAAAAGATTATACAAAGGCTCTTGAAGACGCTGAGAAAGTGACTGAAAGTGATTTCTTGTTCAGTGCTAGCACCTGACTAGTATCTGCAGTGTATTGAACTCAATTCCACTTGGGCTAAAGGATATCTGCGCAAAGGTGCCGCACTGCATGGCCTTCGTCGCTTTGATCAGGCCATTGAAGCATATGAGGTCGGTATCAAACTCGAGGATAGCCCTGCCATGCGCAAAGGGTTACAGGAAGTCAAAAGCGCACAAGGTGAGTTTCGTGTTTCATGATCCATCGTATGATTTAATGTCACGAAATCTCTCACAGCAACTGCTACCGGTGGTGATGATGCCCTTGGTCTTGGAAAGTTATTCTCCGATCCTAGCGCCCTTGCCAAACTGGCAGCCAACCCTCGTACATCAAAACATCTTGCCGATCCTACTTTTGCCCAAAAAGTGCGTATCCTTTCTAAACATTTCAGTCCTCTCACATCATAATGCTATTCAGCTCCAAGCGATGCAGAGAAACCCCGCTCTTGCGCAAAAGTGACGTCCCTTAAGTTCCCCTGTCACCTTTTGATTGATTAAATAACATCATAGTGCATTGCAAGATCCCCGCATGATTGATGCCCTTGGCGTTCTTATGGGTATTGACATTCAGGCTCAAACACGTCCTGAAGGCTCCAACGAGGGAGCACCTCAACAGCGAGAGGCACGACCCCCAACACCGCCGGCAGCTACTACCGCTTCTTCTGCCAAAAAACCTGAACCAGAATCTACATCCGCTCCTTCTCAGGATGTTGAAATGGAAGTAGATGACGATGAGGCTAAAGCGAAGAAGGAGGCTGAAGCCAGTAAAAAAGCTGGTGCTGAGGCTTACAGAAATCGTGATTTTGATGCTGCTATTGAGCATTTCGAGAAGGCTTGGGAAACCTATCCCAAGAATATCACATTTTTGGCTAACGCTGGTGGTAAGAATATTCGTTACTTTTGACTGACATTGATTCTCATTGTTCTTTCTTTAGCTGCGTACTATGAAAAAGGAGACTATGACAAGGCCATCGAAACGTGTGAGAAAGCCGTCGATGAGGGTCGTTCGGTCAGGCACCATGTCGATGTCTATTAAAACATTCTCTCTGATCTCTCTCTCTCTTTAGCTTCGTTCGGATTACACTCTTATAGCCAAAACCCTCGGACGCATTGGTAGTGCCCACCAACGCAAAGGTGAAACTGATTCTGCAATCAAATACTTCCAAAAATCACTCGCAGAACATCGTACACCTGAGATTCTCAACAAGTTCCGTGAGGCCGAGCGCGTCAAGGCTGAAGCAGACAAAGAAGCCTACATCGATCACGAGAAGAGCCATGCTGCTCGTGAAGAGGGGAATGTCAAGTTCAAGGCTGGTGATTTCGTAGGAGCCGTGAAGGATTACACAGAGAGCATCAAACGTGATCCTGCTGATCCACGCGGTTATAATAATCGCGCAGCTGCATATATCAAGTTAGCTGCACTCCCTGAAGCCTTGAAAGATGTAAATGAGGCCATCAAGGTCGATCCTGAATTTGGTAGGTAAATTTTTGGCGCAGTCAGTGAAACTACTTGATGTGCTTCTTAGTCAAGGCTTATATTCGCAAGTCGAACGTCTTGTATTCAATGCGTGACTACACCAAGGCCATCGCGGCCGTTCAGGAGGCTGTGGAACACGATACTGAGAAGCAGCACACAAAGGAAATTCAACAGCAAGAGTTCAAGTGTCAGCAGGCTCTCTTTGCTCAGCGGGGTAATGAAACCCAAGAAGAAACATTGAATCGTGCAATGCGTGATCCCGAGATTGTGGTATGTCTGTCTGATTTGTCCCGGCCCAGCTGTATTCACTGACCCTATTTCTACAGGAAATCATGAATGACCCTGTTATGCAGTCGATCCTTCAGCAAGCACAGGAGAACCCTCAGGCTCTGCAAGAACATCTCAAGAATCCGGTCGTTCGTCAAAAGATCCAGAAGCTTATCAACTCTGGTATCATCAAGACACGGTGATTGACAACCTATTTTTGTACACCGAGAGTTCTTTGGCACTATTCAAGCTTTCGAGTCTTACTATTGTAATTCCAATTGTTGCACATAACATTTAACCCTCCGTTGTATTCGGTATTCTAAGCCGTATGTATGCACTCGATCTTTAATCTTTACCATCTCCATTCGACATTTCCGGTGGAACGACCTCTCACCCCTTTGTAAGGCTTGTATGTCTCGCCAGTCACTCGCAGCTGATCAACTTTAAGGGCCGAAAAAGTGTATGACTGTATCTCGAAGCGAATTTGAAGGGCATGTGATGGGCGAGGTTTAGCAGATCTGTGCATTTCAATAGGTCAAAATTTAGGGTCTAGAATGGCGGAAACACCGACTGAGTTGAGAAGGAGCCTCGCAAACTCCAAGTGCTGGAACGAGGGGCATTCGCAATTTCCCACTTTAACATCTGTGATGAGATTTTCAGGGTAAGGACCAAAAAATAGACCCCAGAACTAAAAACATCAACCTTCTTGTTGGTGTCAAAGGCCCATGAAGTTCCCATGTTATTGTGAATGCCCACGTCTGTGGTACCTTCACTCCGGCCAATACCAGAACCCCGAGCGGCAACACATCTGATTCCTCCAACTCCTTGACCCACGTTCATCTCGATCATAATGTTTTCGAGAGCATGCGTCGTCAACCGTGACGTGAATGTGATATCAAATTGGGCTGAAAGTCAAATGAGAAAATCAATGGTATGAGAAGCACATCCCCAAATCAGAGACAGTGTCGATCACAAACCTCCGTTGTCTTCTAGATCGAAAACCGTTCTAATAACGAAAGGAATCGGGACAGTGTCTCTTTGGGTATTAGCAGCTTGGGAGCTTGATTGCGTGAGCCGTGCTATTGGAGCTGAAGGGTCGAAGCGATACTGTGCTAAAACAAAGCGGCCATCTGGTGGAATGAAAGCAAGAGACTTGTCTCGTGCCCAACGCTGGAGCCTGATTTGAACCCCGCTTTTCAATCAGATCCGCGGAGAGGACGGATGAAAGGACATACCGCACACAAGGATGAAAAGAACAATCAGTCAAAGCTTGAGGATTTGTAAAAGACAAGAGACAGTCGGGAGTGCCTGTACAGGGTCACCATGAGGAGGCAAAGCCTTGTCATAGAGAACGCAAATGACCTGACAATCTACAGTTTGTCTCAATTTTCCCCCAGACAATGCTCGAAAGTGCAACACCATTTCTGTTTCCATACTAGTGAGAAATTCATTGAATTAATAGAGAAGAGAAACGGTAGTACTTGTTCACAATTGCATTAAGCTCTTCAACCATGTCAAAGTAGATTTCATTAGCATTATGTCGTACATTGGTCTTTCTCCATGGAATCGGTGACGAGAAAGGACCCCCGATACCAGTATTGAAAGAGGCATTGGCACCAGCAACACTCAGAAGTTTAGTCAATAGTGAAGGTGGAAGAACAATGTCTCGTAAGGCATTGGCCGACGTTGTTAATGGCCTCCCTCCAGCATCCAAGGTTTCTTCTAGAAGCTTGTCGCTTTCAGACAAATGAACAGGAATGGGGGAGATCATACCTGATACACAACGTCAAAGTTCTCCCTCATGGTGGTGGCTGTCACGGTGCCGAAGTAATCCTTTAATATGTCTACAAACGTTTGTAGAAAGGCAAAGGCAAAGATCGGATCCACTAGATAAAAGCATCAGTCATATTGAGCAAGTGTATCGGTACCAGGGCCTACTGTCTTCACTAATCGGACATAAGATTCTCATGTCATTACAGGATATATGGCAACAAGCACTTGGGACGCCATGCATTGGTGAAGGAACGTAAAGAATGGGGTCGACGTCGGATGATCTTGATTCTTTTTGAAGGGCGTTGTTGAACGCGTCAACATGTAGAAGCGGATAGCAGGGTTGTGATGATCTGAAACCAGACTGTATAATTGGTCGACTATCAGCAGCGTTGTCAGGTCAAGAAATGCGTCGACAGGCAGCCAGGACTGACCCAGCACTATCAAGAAGAATTAGGCCGTCGATAGCCATATCTCTGGTCAGACAGAAAGTTCAAAGAAGAAATACGACGGCGATCAGAGTTCGATCAGAGTAGTTCTGTGACTTGTGCTTCGTTGGACACCTCAGATCTTATTTCTTTGTCTACAAACATACCCACATGAAGAAATAAATATTCAAGGCGACTGCCAAGACCAGTCTAAGTACTGCGACTTTTCAAAAAGCTGAGTAACTGCCTTTTCCTGCTGCAATCTTCCTTCGCCACATCTATTTTCATGCACCTCCCTCCAAACCTTGACGCACTCATGCACTTCTGTCACATTGCTTAATCCTACAACAAGGGGTGTCTTGGTAGTAGTCTGTCGCGCCGTATAACCGAGGGCAAGGTTTGGCAAGTCCGGAGCAATTTTGAATGCGTCCACAGCTACCGCTCTCAGTGCATCAGGTGCTGGGTGCCACGATGGTAGTTTTGAAGTCAGCAAGCCCATACTGAGCGGTGAGCCTGCCAAGAGTTGCTTGACCTTGGCACGCTCATAAAAATGAGGTGCAAACGTGTTAAAAACCGAATTCTGTAGCGTAAGGTGAGAATATGACAATATCAGATCCAGAGGCTCTAGCGAGGTGTTCTTGACCAGAATTGCGAGTCTCAGAAGGGTAGGAAGGGGATATCCTGAGTATTGTGAATAAACTTTCAACTTAAAGGGAACAACGGCCATACCGGTGATCCCTATGTTCTTGATGATTCCCTCTTGTTTCATTTTTTTGAGCTCGGCAATAGCGTCCAAAATCTTTTGATCTCCTTCACCACGAACATTATTTGCATCAACTTCGGCCAGCCCATATGCAGCTGCGTCTGCACCTAGCGCGGCTGTGTGATTACCAACGAGCTTGGGCGCGACTTGAGATGCCACAAACTCTACATCATGTAGGTATACAGCATCAAGATATGTGGTTTGCAACCGCTCCAAGCTCTCCAAAACACATTGACGAATCCTCGCTGGATCATAATCAAAATCGTTAGGACCAAAACGCCCACATTTGGTCATCTGTCAGGCGATCAATATCAGATTACGACCCATTGGCGGAGAGACGAACGATTTGGTAAGACTGGCGAGGAAACTCATGTCTGAGTGACAATAAGATGTTTCCCAAAACATATTCCGAAGGCCCATAGTATCTGGAGGTATCAAAAGCACAGATACCATATCTATGAGGTAATCAGAGGCAAATTATCAGGAATCAATGCTTGTGGAAACCTACCGTAGACAAAGACGAACAGTACGAATTGCCTCTAGGCTCTGAATGTAGTTTTCAGAATTATAGAAGCCTGAAAACACTGCACATCCAAGTATCAGTGTGGGGAGACGAAGGGCACTGTCTATACTCGGCTCAATTGAAAGTTAGTCAAGAACGCTACTTGAAAGTCATGCGGTAGTGCTCACAATTTCATAGCCATCGACAGGTTTATCATTTTCACTGTCAGGAGGGGTCACAAGCTCTCTATGCCTGAATGCACCCGACAGGGTCATGCTGTCAGACATGATTGTAGTGGCCAATAGTCAAAACAAGATAAGAACATTTAAGCATCAGTATCAATGTCGGCATTCTGACGACATCACTGTTGTGAAATTGGACCTATCTTTTAACTTTTCACTAATTCCTCTCAGTTGTCTTATCATTGATGATCTATGACCATCTTCTATTTCTTATCAATTTTTATTATTTCTGCAGATGAGTAAGCGGACAACGCCTCGTAGACACCACCAGCCAATTGTCATGCCCGAACGTAATACACATACACACATACTTTCTGGACATTTGTACGTAGTTCTATTCCTTTGATCCTTGGCCTAATGGCCAGGACCACGTCTTAGCACTAGTTTGCTTGTTGCGGTATATAACTCTCTCCAATTTTCCATGACCCCTGATGTTCTTGACATATGGAAAATACAACCTAGTTCTTTTACTTGTTCTACTGCTTACCATAAAGAACAGCGTCGGAGTACGAAATATGTGATTGCAGGGTAGTGTTGAAAGTTAGCTATTTTGGCGTCTTCAGCCCATATCCTCCGTCGTTCAGCCTCTACGGCATTTCCTCTCCTTGATCCAGCTCTTTTCTTTCTTTTTCTGTCGTTCTCTAGCGTATACCATTTGGTGTTCTTCCTGCAATCAGATTCCGAAAATATGGACAAAGCTTCGCACGAGTCGAGGAGCAAGGTATGAGCTTTTTTGTTGCTTTATCAACTATTACTAGGGTTTGTTCACTCGTTACTCTACAGCTGGAATCCTTTGGAATGAGTGGAATCCCGTTGGACGCCTCGACTTCCGGCGTTTCTTCGAATGCAAACCATAGTCGTTCGCATTCTCGCTCGCATTCCCGTTGTCATTCGCGCAATCTGTCTATTACTTCGTCTTTCTCAGCTGGTAACTTGAATCAACCATCAGTCTCCACCTCGGACAATACTCTTACGACCTTTACTTTTCCTGGAACGACCAACTTCCCTCCTTCTATCACAAGCAAACGCAATTCTCACCACCGTCGCCATTCCTCCGTTTCCACTCGTACAGAATCGGCCGAACTCATGGGCGTTTCTCTACCTGAACTTCCATCATCAAATTCCGACAACAATGTGAACCTCGGAGACAGAGACTCTATTCGCCGGCGCGCACTTTTGGCCCTTGAAGGAAAGCCCGATACTTCTTTTTCCAAGGTTGAAATCCCAGAGATCGGCACGCCTGATCTTGAGAAGCCCTCATTTGATTTCTGTATGTGCCTCCCATTGCCTGAATACAGCAGAATGATCCAACCATTTGTCAATAGCTCAGACCTCAATACCTTCAGGATCAGGCGGATGTTTTGGGAGCAAACGAGATTCATTTAAGTTACTTGCTGCGTCGTCTTCTTCAAAAGATCAACTCCACACACTCGTAGAAGAGGAGGAAGAGGAGGAAGAAGAAGAAGAAAAGGCTACTCTCGTTGGTCATGTCGGACCCTCAGATGCAATTTACGGAGGTGCTTCTGAGGAACAAGATACCAATGCTGTCTCGGACGTCATCATCAAAGCCAATGTCTCCAGACCCGCTCGACCTCGTCCAGTTGCCCTCAATCTGCGTCCGCTGTCTCTGACACCCGAAAATTTATCTTCTTTCCAAGGGTTGCCGACTCCTACGATTACACCGCAACCGTTTCATGCCTCGAGACGCTTACCTACCATTTCTACGTCAGGAAGGGAGGCACAAAATGGATCGACACCAGCATCTCGTTGGCTTCAGCTGTCTCCTCAACGTAGCGGCAATGAGGAGCATGTTCCCATGGATTCCGAGGATTTACGTCCTCGTCGAAGGAGCAGCATCACATACAAGCAGTCTCTCCACGGCGCTACCACAGGTTATGCAGATCTGCCCACACCGGAAATGACGCCAACATTTCAAGCTCGTTTATGTTCAACTACTGAACCCGTTCATAGTAGCAAAAGCGACGAGTTTTTTCCCAGTGGATCTGAGAACCGCCCCCTCAGCGTCAGCGAGCAACACTTCCTTCTCAAATCGCATGATGCGCTTTTGGTGCGCATAACAGACCTAGAGCGAGCTCTCACTGACCGGCAGAGGGTCTCTTTCAATTATACCCGTCCGGATATTCGTGAATCTGGGCACACGTCAACACTATCTGAAATCAGCGATACTAGTAGCGAGCCAAGTGATGAGATGCTCAGGCTCATTGCTGATTTAAAGGCTGAACGAGATGAGCTGAAGAGAGATGTTGATGGCTGGAGGAATCGCGTCGGCGATATGGAGAAGCAAATGACGTTGGTTACCAATCGGCTAGAGAGTGAGCATCGCGATGCTTGGGTCGCTCGTTCACAGGCAGGGATATTGGAGACCGAAAAGGAATGTCTCGAAAAGAAGCTTGAAGAGGTGGAAAGGATCGTAGAAGAGCTAAATATACAGAATCTAGCTCTGACGACTGCACAAGAGAAAACAATGAGAGAGAATCAAGACATGAAAGTGAAAACCCAGGAACTCGAGGAACAGATTAAGATTGCTCGGCGGGAACTGCAAAATGCACGGGACTCGGCAACTCATATTGTACGTCCGCCGTCAAGCAGACCTAAGTCATCCTATGGCCGCAATACTACCTTCGCGTCAATTGACTCCCTGGAAAGTTCAGCCACAGAGGTCGAAATAGAGTCGGCAGATGACTGCGAAGCAAGGTTCAACTTCATGCTCAAAGTTGTCCAGGAGGAAGAGGAATCGGTCGAACCTGATAGTGAGGAGGACAGTGGTTTGGTTGGCTATGAAGACGAGGAGGATTCTGACACCAGTTTCCGCTCGTCTTCTTTCGATTCGGTGGACGATCCAGTTAAAAGTTCTATTCAGCCAACCACTCCTTCACCCCCGAAGTCAAGTATCGTCGCTGTATCACCTCTTTTGCCCTCTTCTACTCAGCACCCCATCCACCAATCTTCGGGGTCATGGTCCAAATCATGGACATTTCCCAGAGCTGATAAACTTCCAACTGTACCGAGATATAACAAGAAAAACTCCATTGATCATTTTTTTGGATGTGTTGACGATGGTAGCAGCAGTGAGAGCGGATCTGTTCCATGTTCCCCTTCTCAATATTCCTATGAACAAAGGAAGAGCCTGTTTATGAATGGATTGAAAGAAGCAGGTGAGGACGACTCGCCTTTCTTCCTACCCCAGGGAATTAGTTTTGCTGCTGAAGATCAAAGTCTTGGGGTCGTACCTGAGGAGGGAGAGGAGAAAGAGACCACCGAGGATGAATCTGATGAAGACATGTTTGGTGAGATGGGAGGAATCACGATCACTCTTTCTCCTCCAGAGCCTGAAGATGACAAGCCGGTCATTGATTCCCCTCAACTCGTGATTTCTCGTCCTATTGAAAGGCCTCCTCAATTGCCTATGCTCAATTTTGACGATGACGATGATACAGGATTCAGTTTTGGTCATGTACTCGAAGATTCTCGTTCTGTCAAGAATGAGAATGAAGCCAAAATGCCCATTTCTGAAGTCGCATCAGTGGGCTCTACTGTCACCCAGAGCCCCTCTTTGCCTTCGCGTACTCGCTTGATATCACCCTCTGCTATTCCTCGTTTATCCATCATGAAGTCTACTCCACTCGCCAGGACAATTGATGTCAGCATCATGCCTCCCTCAAGATCAGACAATATCAGCCCTTCCCTTATCCCTCAGGCAGTTTTTTCACCTTCCCCAATCCGGATCGCTCCTGTATCTGACCACAGCAAGCTCACTGAGACATCTACTTTTTCCAGTCAACCTCAGAAGAGACTCAGAGACGGAAACGTTCTTCGAAGTGGAGGAAGCCCAAATGGTTCGAACCCTACATCTCACGCTGTCGTTTGTACGTGCTAATTCCATCTCAATTATAGCGAATGTTGCAATTGACCAGACCGGTTTCCTAACCAGACTGCCTGAAGCCAAAGAATTCTTTGAGGCAGACCAACAAACTCAGACAGAGATGCTCTCCCAATCACACTTAAAACCTGATGATGAACGGGACTTGTTCCAACATGAAGATGTGATGAATCCAAACTCTACCTCGACGTTTACTTCGATAATGACTTCTTCTATTACTACCACACTCTCTTCTCTCAGCATGCTTATGCCTTTCTCATGGGGCACAACTGGCTGCGTCGTTACTACACCAATGTGCATTGCTCCTGCAGCTTCCGTTCCAAATATGAACAACCCGGTTATCCGTCATGACCAACCTCAGCGTCTTCATCGTGGATTTGTATCTCGTAAACAACAGTTAAAGAGACTCAAAGAGAGGATGGAAATAGAAGGCCCGTGGCGAATGAACCATATCGCTGTTCTCCGTTGCAAGAACTGTTTGGACAAAACTGTAGCCCTGTAAAATTTGCGTTCCTCCCTCCCTACCTTTTGCAGTGTACTAGGACAATCTGCTTTCTGCCTCTGATTGCGACATATCTTGAACCCAGATACCAACCTATTCCCCTTTTTCTTTTTTTCGGTACCATCAGTGTTGCCTATTGTTTAGTTTCGTGTTTTCTTGTCACACATGCCATGTGCGTGGCTCATTTCTTGACATCAGGCTTGATGCCTACTGTTTTACTTCGTGTATTACTAGACGACCTGGAACAATTTTTCATTGTTTATATCGTGACTGATTCTCGATTTTCTGACAGCGAAGCGTTTGAAATTGAGCTGAAAGTGGGGCCCTCCGGAATATTCCGTGAGTGGGCGCGGGAATTGATGAGAGTTGACCTCGTCATTGTGATCTTCACGCTTTACCGTCATTATGCCTACTCCTCGGCGGAACCTTCGTGGAAATTTGATGAAAAACTGGTTTGCCGTTGAGGTCCGTATCTTTTTTACCAAGTCGACCGAAAGGACATTGACTTCGACGTCTTGCAGGCGATCCCCATGTAAGCAATCTCTGTGCTAGGGCTTCAAAGATCTTACCAGGATGGGTCGAATGACAGTTATGTTATCATTGGAGGTGTCTGTGTAGGTGCTTCATGGTACTTAAGCCGGCTAGCTTTCGGCTCGCAGGGTGTGTCAATTCTAATCATACTGTGGTACCCGCTCAATGGATACAATGTTCTGTAGTCGTCTGGACTAAATCCAACCCCACGCCCTGGAATACCATCAAGCCCGACGAGGGTACTAAACTCATGGAGGTTAACCAGAAGTTTGAGAAAAGGTGGGTCTGCAAGAAACCTAACCTTCTCTACTTATGATATCGACATCATTGCGTAGTTGGTCCCGAGATAAACTTTGAGTGAACAGATATCTCTATTCTTTCATCGGAGTGTTCTTTTTGGTTAAATTAGCCCGAATCAATACAATTTGTTCTTCCCTCATGGTTGTCACATCTATGTGATGTTTATGCGCATACTTAATAGGACAATATCACCCTCTCGAGATTTCATGTCTTCTGTCTCTAATGAGTTATGGTATCCATTTTACCATTGTTTCCTCATGTGGAATCTGCAGCCCTGGTCTTTGGATTCTTTCTCTGATGTCTCAAAGTTTTTTAAGAGTAAATCATGTGAGGACTACTCATTAATTCGGGGAAGGTTCCAGCTTGTCAGTGTTGGTACGGTCAAACCTTTCTTTACCAGTATCTCTGATAACCCACACTTCCTTATAAGCTATTGGCTCCCGCAGGTAGGTATGGATCAAGAGAGGTTTACGTGTATCGGCAAATCATTGTGGAGCTATATTGTGTCCTAGTGACTGATAAAAATTTGGATCGTAGGCGTGTGACGATAAACATCGGAGGTGGAGCCAGCGATCTATGCTATTATTGATAAATTCTGGGGTTGCCAAGTGATCAGCAGCATTGAACAGGAGCTTTCCCAAAGGTGGCTGTGGTTCGAATGAGCGGATTTGACTGCTTTCAATCCCACTTCACAGGCTAGCTAGTACCAGGAAAATCATGTCTGTCGTCAGTTTCTCTCCCTTCACCAAACCAAGCAACTGATGCATCAATTTCTCCACGTAACTGTCACCTGTGTTCTAGTTGATCAACTAACATCGGCAATAGACTCTTAGGAGATCCCCGAGTGTGGGTGACTATACGAGGGGATTAACACGTACATCAGGATGGGTACAAGCACAAAGGAGAGTACTGACAATTCACCTGCAACAGTAATAGAACAGTCCGCAGTCGGAACTCACAGCGAAGAGCCATTCACCATTTCTCAGGAGGAGCTGTCTATATCCGATATTCCCTCTCCACCCTACAGGCCTACAGCTAGTTCGTCTAATCTTCGATTTCTCCTCCCCGACGGAAACAATAGTTACACAGAATATCCCCCAACTCCAATCTACCGGCACAACTCAAGTATGGAAACGGAATCCATGGGGGAGAACCAACCAAGAATTCAAAAGGAGGAAATGCACCTGGCGCATGAAAAACAAAAACCTTTTGTCCATTATTCGGAGAATGTCAGACCATCTCATGCAGGAATGAGGCAGGACTCGGATTTTATGAGTTCAAGGGCTGTATATCTCGCTGGACCTGAGGATGGAGATTCAGAGGATTACGATTGGTCTGCTGAAGAGGATCTGGTAGATGAGGAAGTGAAATTCGAGAAACAGATGGGTGTCAAGGACAAACCTCGAGGCTGGGGCCTAAGGAGGTGAGCTGTAAATGAGGGCGAGGTCAGGCCGTGAATTGACCCTTAGTTCTCCAGGATCATTGTTCTTCTGTTCTCATCTCTACTTGGATCGACTTTTAGTGCCGGTGTCCTCATTATTCCTCCTCTCCTTGTTGACTTCTATTGGTATCAACCCCACCCAACAGATCATCGCCGTTATGTCAAGGATAATGTGCAAGCCTGGTTTATTTGGGCTGCTTCCAATTTAATCATATCCTGGTGGTTAGCACTTATCATCGATTTGGTGCCTATTGTTGCGCGCTTCATTATTGCAGCAGCTTGGGGCCACGTATCGGAATTCGTGAAAAACCGAATAGAAATGTACAACTCCATCAAAGACAATGTCAAACCCGTATTCTATGCTGCAAGCGGTTGGCTCAGTTGGACCATCATCTTTGGGAGCATTTTTCAGCTATTTGACGCCAGTCATCCAAAGAGGAGTCGGGCAGGGCACACCTACCGGTTATCTCAAGTCGTTGAATTCTTATTTTTCTTTGTCCTGATGTATTGTGTCGGGCGAATGCTCTCTCATGCAGTTGCCTTCAATTTTCATCGAACTGCCTACAGAGAACGTATCAGTTCCCTTGAGGAAGCACTTGCCGCCATCGAGAAGCTACGTGACTACCGGCCTATTCGGCCACACAGCGGGTACTTCAGGAGTGGTGCACGCACACCTACTTCCAAGGCCTTGGCATTCCCTGATAAAGAACACGCAAAGCGGCTTAGTCAAGCATTGAATAATGTCAGCCCACCTCAATCTAACCTCGGGCACGGTGGTGATAGCAACGATGGGGACACATCTGAACTAGACCATGGCGTAACTTCGGGATGCAAGAATGGGAAGAATAAGAAGTCGTGGTTTGAGTTCAGCAAAACAGATAGCCTTCACATTGAACACTCGGCTTCGCTAGACGGGAGTCCAGAGTGCTGTGATGATACAGTGGAAGAAATCGAATTCCGGCAACAAGAAGCTTTTCACCCAACGCCCTCCCATCTTATGACTCCGTCTGGTTTGAACCCTCATCGTTATCCACCTCCGGGACAACATGGAGATGCGGGTTCTAAATCAAATTATGAGGGAGCTACCGACAGAACTGTCAAGCAAGCGGCCAAAGCTTTAAAAAATGCAGTTCTTCACGATGCTCGAAATATGAGAGGAACGACAGACGACGACTTAGCACAAATGAGTTGGAACGTGAGTTCGTCTCATGAAGCCAAGGTAGTTTTGCTTTTGAATTACTGGTTCAATTTGTTCTAACAGCATAGGAAAGCGCTTAGCCCGCTCCATATATGCACGCCTCAAAGACCGCCGGCGAAATTATCTCGTTCCTTCCGACTTCTATCCTGCGTTCCCTACCGAAGAGACAGCGAAGGCTGCCTTCTCCGTTTTCGACAGAGATGGTAATGGCGACATTTCGCGGGCCGAGATTAAAACAACCATATCGCGCGTGTATAAAGAACGTCGGTTCCTGTCTCGCTCGATGCGGGATGTTGGCGAAGCCCTCAAGACCCTACACCATATCATCCTATTTTTTGCTGGAGTTATACTATTTTTCATCAGCTTGAGTGTGTTCGGCGTTGAGGTTGGCAAGTCACTGACGAGCATATACACGACTGGAATCGCGGCTAGTTTCATCTTCAAGAGCTCTGCAAGTAAAGCTTTTGATGCGATCATGTTCCTGTTCGTTACCCAGTATGTTTCCCCTTGAAGTGTCACATATCTCGTATACTTATGTTTGAGTGATCAGTCCTTTCGATACCGGGGACCGATGTTTCATTGACCAAGAAAATCTGGTAGTCAAAAAGGTTGGGTTATTCGCTGTGAGTGGTACCTTCCTGGCTATCTGATCCCATATTGATTCACGTCTCTCAGACTGTTTTTGCCCGCGTAGATGGAACAGAAACCTACTACTTTAACAGCCAGCTATTTCTCAAATTCATGTACGCGAGTCTTATGGGCACGATTGTTAAATCTACTCACGTTCTCTGACGACAGTACGAATGTTCGTCGCAGCGGGGTAGATATCCTTATTTTATCCCAAGTAAACTACGCTGAGTTATTCTTTCGCAGAAAACATTTGAGACTTTGCCTATGCAAGTCGCTTGGCGTACGCCTCTGGAGAAACTAGACGTTCTTGAGAAATGCCTCAACGAATGGTTGGCTACTGAAGAAAACCGATGGTATGAACCAGTGACCAGCATTACTTTTCAACATATTGTGTATCAAAGGTATCTGGAACTGACGATTGGCATTTCGCACAATGGGTAGGTGGAATCAAGACCATGTGTATCCAACTTTTTTTAAAAAAAAATGGGAACAGCAATTGGCAGGACTGGGGCCTTCGAAACGCGCGGAAAACCGCATTCGCAGCTGCAGTTCAGTACTATAGCAATCAACTCGGCATCATTGGCTATAAAGCACCAATTCCCATCGAATATGCTGACTCGCAAACAGGGAAATCCATTCCGGACAAGGTGCAATCACTGCCGAACAGTCCTTTTAGTCCTGCTTCCAGTGGCCAGGCACCTCAAGAACGGGCGAGGACAGAGATAGAAGTTCAGGAAGTTGAACGGAGTACACGTAGCATGAAACCTTCCCTTGGGTTTTTGCCTCCGCTCGTAAATCGAGAGACTACATTGATGAGAGCAAGAAAAAGTACTAAGAGTCGGAAGACCGCTTTCAGAGGAGATTGATGACTTTTAACCTCGGACCTTAGGCGTGGTTTGGATTAGTGTTGTGGGCGACTTCGTTCTTGTCTGCCAAGAATTATAGTCTACACATAAATGTTTTTGTCGTTGGTACTGTTAAGTAAAATACAGGAGTCAAGGTGATGGTATCAACGAACCTTGGTAATTTAGACTATCATGAACACCCCAGGAATTTTCCATGATGAAATCGCGAAGACTATACATGACATATACTCAAGTATCGGCTTTAAACCGCCTTCAAAGCAATTTACCGTATTAGCTTCATTCTATTTGACCAGACAAATCTCTGCCGCCAACTCTTTCAAGACGAGTTTCAAGCTTATAAGTTTAGCCACAGGAACGAAATGTACTCCTGCTATCAGATATTCTCCCCGGGGAGAACTACTACATGATGCCCACGCCGAGGTGCTCGCACGACGGGGTGCTGTCCGCTGGTTGATGGAGGAGATCAAAAGGATGAACGTAGTAGCCCCAACAGACCTTGCATATTCCTCTGATTGGCTCACTGATACAGAATTGGGTATCTCAAGCGATTTCGATGACTATCCACCATATCGTCTACGGCCTGGTGTCTCTCTTCACATGTACGTCTCTACCCTTCCATGTAGGTGTCTATTCCCTATGTCGCTGAGGGCCTACTCATTTTTGTACTGACACTTTGAATCAGGCGGCGATGCATCAATGGGTTATCTGGCATACACACAAAATCCTCAGATGGCCTCACTAAAATCTCAATCTCCACATCTTTTCCCAAAACTTGGATCACACGAAGCATCGCGTGGAAGGGACGACTATAACCGCCTAGGTGTCCTTCGGACAAAACCAGGTCGTGCCGATTCCCAACCTGCATTGTCGATGTCATGCAGCGATAAGATCGCTAGATGGAGTGTATTGGGAATCTTGGGCGGATTTGCTTCGAGGTTTTTAGAGCCTGTCTATATTGACAGTGTTGTTATCGGCGAGTTTCCGCGAGAGAAGGAAGGAAATTGTCGACTCAGGGAAATTATGAAAAGAGATTGTGAGAGAGCATTGCAAATCAGAATCAGAAAGGTTGAAGGTAGAGTGGAGCTTGCCTCGATGCTCGATTGCTCATCATCATCAGATTTGCCAGAGGGATATGATACCCGTCCTCCCAATATATACTATACGAATGTCCCCTTCATTCACTCCAAACATGAACTTGATAAAATTGAACCAACTAAAGGATCCTGCAATGAATGTAAGATCCATTTCCCACCGAGGAGACGGTAAAAGCTGACTTGATCAACCAGGCCTCTGTTGGGTAGCCGATTCACGTCCTGCTGAGGTGTTGATTAATGGCCTAAAGCGAAGCACAGCACCGAAGAATAGATACGTTGAGAAATGCAGGAATGGGTTCATATTCCGCTCATGTTAACAAAGATCTCACTTTTTTTTTGGTTCCTTCAGGCCACTGCTTTCGAGAATAGCAATGTTCGACTTGTATATCCAAACGCTCGAGGTACTCAAACCGGGAAACCTCGCTATGCAATTGTGCGTCAGCCTTCTGGTTCTTGATATCCTTCCATAAATTCTTTCAAGGCGCAGGGTACCCTATGCTACGGCGAAAGCTTCATCGGCACGGTACCAACGTGCGAAGGCAGCTATCATTGGGTTGAACAAAACATTCTCAGGCTGGATTCAAATTGAGCCGAATTACCAGCAATTCACACTCGATGGAAACCATGCATATTCTCTCTAAGTTATCTACCTACAGACGAAAGCACTAAGCAAGAAAGGGGGCATTACCATTTTGACCTCCCGTGTGGTGACAAGAAAAGCAGAAATACGACAAGGCTTTGTCTGAAGGATTGTTTCGATCCGAGGACATGCCCAAGGAACAATGGTTGGCAGGAAAAAAATTATCCGGTTGTGCGACAGCGCTAACCCGAAAAAGACATGGACAGCAGCATTTCTCTATAGTGGATCATAAATTAGATATTCAGAACCATCAAGAAGACATGACCAGATAGTCGAGATCATGAATTCTTCTTTGCTAAATCAGGATCGAGACTGGGTACGAAAGGGAAGCCAAGGGGGCTAGAATCTAACTCGGTCCCGGGAAGTGTGATGACAGGGTAGTCAGGCGACGCGGAGCCCGCGGAAGAGTAATCTGTTTCAAAAAGCGCTGAAGGTTGGTCGGTAGGTGTGGAGGGAACCGAAAACCGCGTAGAAGTCTCAGCCAGCTCTTTGCGCAAAGCTTCGAGTTCGCGTTCGAATCTATGAGAATGGATCAATACGCCACTCAAATTAGTCATAGTGTAGAAACGAACTTGCGACCGAAGACTTCGATGTAATACCCACCACCATTCCAGACGCTGACCGAAAATATCAGAAGGAGAAACAAGCCACTCCAACCCGGACTCGAGTACAGCAAGAACATAGCGGGAATTTGTGTCAGAAGGGCATACACTAAGAAGACGTCAGTGTCAGTCATCTACCAGCATTGAGCAATTGACTCACCAAGCTGACCGCCTATGAAGATAGCCTCGCGGTATTTGGCTGGGATCGATGATAAATTCTTGCCGATGAAACCTTTGTCATGAAGAAGATAGGAAAATGATGTTGTTCGTTGTCCCGAATCAATCTTGGCTCGGCGATCAACGAGGAGGAATTTCCAATACAGCAGTTGCCAGCTGCAGTCTGAGGATGTGTCAATACTCGGCCTCAAGGTATCATTAAAAGGTGACGCACAGATCCCTCCACTTAACAACAGAGCGCGAAGAGGATCGAGATAAGGTGTTTGGATTAGGGCTGGGAAGCGCTGACTTGAGCCAGGGTAGAAATGCCTAAAGACCCGTTCATGGATAAACGGCGCAAAAGTAAGGCTGGAATGAACTTGCCTAATGACGGTAAAGGTAAAGGGTGCATAGATGTGTATGAACAGAGAAGTAACTTTGTCCTGGTCGTGGAAGACGAGACTGTTTCGCCATGTGATAACAGCACTGGCAAGTGAACCGTGCGAGAGGCAGTAGCATGCAACAAAGAGAGCAGCGTTGGAAGGGAGGATCCAGATATAAATGAAGTTGAGGATGGTAACATAGTAACATAGATCAAACAGGAAATAGTGCCACGCTCGCCGGCGGTATTGGATGTAGCGAAGAGGGATGAGATACGAGCCCATGAGGGTGTATGAGATGTGCACCCATCTGGAGGACAAGCTCAGCGGCGGAGACAGCTGTGATAGAGAATGACACGTACTCGGGGTGCATTCCAAACATGAGGGCGGAGAAAAGGAGGGTCATGACGCCAAAAAAGAAGGAGACCTTCTCGCGGGTGCGAACGACCCTTGCAGACTGCCACGAGACAGCGAGCTTGGCCATGCGGGTCGATATCTGGGATCATGAGATTTGAACGTGGCTCAGGACGGCTGAGGCATACCTTGAGCTTGAAGTTCTTGATTTCACGTTCGAAATTCTCCGCAAGCAGATCTCCAGACAAATCCTTTATTTTAAAGGTCCCTTCAGCCTTGAGCTTAAGCTTGTCCCTGTGTTTCTGCAGCTGGTGCTGCAGTTTCCGCTGGAGAAGATCGACATGGGAGTCAAAATAGGTCTCGATAGTATCTGGGGCTCAGTCAGCGGCTTTCTGGTGGATAGAGGTGCACGGACCAAAAAGGGTGAAAGCACTGGTCCAGTCCGAGAGCTCGTCGCGGACAAAGCGCTCGATTGGGGCGGAGAACAGGCCTCTGGAGGGGGAGGGAGGCCTTGATGCCATGGCCTCGAGATGAGCAGGAGCTGCTTATGTCATATTCTACCTTGTCTAGAGCACGATGCTTGGAAGTCTGAGTCCGACCTCCCTCCTCGTCGTCGGCGGTCTTGTGCTCACAAGATCCTCTCTAGTACACCTTGGTCTCGACGCTGTACTCCTCAGTGCATTTCTAGCTGGTGTCAGGCGCACGACAGGCCTCTCGTACGCGCACATTTCCCCGTATGTGCATGGGCACTTATTCCATCTCCAGGCCAGCTCTCTCCCAAGTCCCCAGCAAGGACATTCGCCGTGGGTCTTCCTCTCAAATGCTGCCTCTCATCCATGCTGATGCTCTCCCAGAACTCCTCCATCGCTACCTCGAACTCGGTCAGTTCTACCTCTCAGTTCCACTGCCAAGCTCATCCTTCTGCCTCAGGCGAATACGTTTTTGACTTTGCTGTTGTCATATTTAGTGTATTTTTTTCTTCTGCTCATCCATATACGTGCTCAGTACTCGCTAGCGCTCCTCGTCCTTTGAGAGAAGAAGATAACCTAGTTTTACTCAATGTCTATCACCCTAAGAAGTTAAATACAAAGAAATGCAAAACAATTGATCCCAGCGCAAAATCTGCAAATGCCCTACAAAAGAACAGTCAGAGCTGAACAAACACGTACTGTGGACACTCACCGTTCCGGCGATACCTGCTGGAATTCGTTCTGGTTGTCGGGGTTCACTTGAGAACGCAATGAAGCGGTGAGCACAAATTGGCCAACAGTGCTTGAGAATCTGATTCAATGAGCATCCTATTGCGTGTGATAGATGTGGCACGCACCCGGCCAAGAAAGCATTGAAGGGGTAATTAGTGACTAGAATGCAGTAGATGAATTGGACGATGCCCGAGAGCATGAGGAACACCAAGAACGAGTCAATAAATTTGAGGCGATCTGAAGTTTCTGCATGATATGCCTTCCACAGAGCCTGGACAGGCGACTGAGGTTTTTGCGCCGTTTTCGATGCCATGAGAGCTGCGAGAAACCTCCTGTACTATTCCAAACACAACCACACACGCCGCGTTAAACACTGGCTACTGCAAAGTTTCGCCAGGTATGTTGTGGCTCTCAGTCCCGGCTAGGGTTGTCTCCCTGCCAAAGCCAACTCGCTTCATATCCTGGCAGGGTACAAAAAAACTGCACACATTAAAACCTTTACCTTATTCCATAGAGCGCGGACTGGGAAAATTCCTGCCACCACAGGCGCTCAAGGTTCTTCAGCTTGAGTATCAGAATGGCCTCCTAGAGAGGCTGAATGAACAAATCTACGGTGTGTGCATAATTCAACTCTATTTCCTTATGCTCACCCAACAAAAGGCACCTCAATGGAAAACGAAAGTTCACTTACTCAGACAGTGATCAGTCTCTCAGAGAAACGCGACTACGTTCTTGCTTTTAATTATGCCAGTCTTGCTCTCAACAATGATTTTTTCCTCAGCAACCTTGTATGTGAATAGTTTCTAACATTCAGTAAATCTGCTCATCCTGATAGAAACCTATTTCGGATCCCCCACCTCGGAAACCAGCCCTGGATAACCTTCAAGAAATCGAAGATGAAATTCAAAATGCGCATCGAAACCACGAAGGTGAAATTCAAGACGAACTTCACCTCGTCATCCGCAATGCACACGGAAGCGTTGATCAACTTCGCTCTGCATTTTCTGCTGCAGTCCTCGGAACGTTCATCAATGGTTGGGTCTGGTTCGTGACAGACCAAGTTGGCAATACCGGTATTGTTACAACATATGGTGCTGGTACCCTCCTCGTTCGTTCCCGAATGAATATGGGGAGACACCCTGATCTTGAGTCGACTATATCTAAAGATAAACTTCATACTACACATGCACCCCCATATCTTGCCAAAAACTCACCCTCTGAAAAGCCCCTTTCGTCTCCATTTTTTGGTGTCTCAGGTCACAATTCGCCAACGGTACCGAATGACATGCAGGTCCGACACATGTCTGATCACAATACAATCCGTACAGCCGCCTCTGGCGTTCATTCAAATCCGAAAAAGGAACCATCCCCCAAAAACACCCCCATGGGAGCCCTACTCACAGCTGGCGAGATCTTGTACCCTCTGTTCTGTGTCCCTGTGTATGAGCACGCTTGGATGAGTGCCGGGTACGGTGTTTGGGGAAAGGAACAATGGATAAAAGAGTTTTGGTCTGTCCTGAATTGGGAGAGGGTAAACGCAACTTATCAAGCCATCTGGAAATCCATTTATGTAGACAAGCATAATCAGGGATAGATTAGCAGTTCTTGCTCTCGTAAAGGAGTAGACCGAAATCTTTCGCATATTCTCCTTGGTACACTGGCTACTTGCACAACGTTACTTACTCTACAATAGTTGTCACATAGCTTTCATCGCTATGACTTTTGTTTGAGTGCTTGTAGCGCACAGAGTGCAGCCCCCACTCCACTTCCATCCTTAGCTAAACCGATATCTACACGACTTTCAACGTTTTGGCCAACCAAATAACGCAAGGATTCCCTCAAGTTCGTCTCAAATCCAGGGTAGTGTTCAATGAGACTGGAGAATAGGCTTCAGTCCAACTTCTGAACTACTAACCTTCATATAATACTTGCCTTCCATCCACGCCGACAGGAATTCTGCCCTTGGGATCCTTTACTCCTACACTTTCTTCGCCTGGAAGGGCAGCACGACCCGTCTGAACCA
>Ga0153950_1000083_pt1 | contig 39110 bp, 33 predicted proteins | sample TSNJ034MetaG_FD_104737 | JGI IMG/M metagenome (GOLD analysis project Ga0153950, IMG submission 104737) | Attine ant fungus gardens microbial communities from New Jersey, USA - TSNJ034 MetaG | ecosystem: Host-associated > Fungi > Mycelium > Unclassified | place: USA: New Jersey, Wharton State...
GAGAACGACGGAAACGCCCTGCCCCGGGTGGTCTTCTATGCCGGCGGCGTTAAGGTGCTGATCCCGTTCTCCGAAATGGGCTTCGATCTCAACCCCGACGAGGTGGACGCCCGGGAGGCCGGCAAGAATATGGACGCCATGCTCGGCGCCAAGATCGACTATGTGGTGCGCCGTGTTGACACGGCGAATCGCATTGCCGCCGCCAGCCGCAAGGACGCCATGCTGACACGGCAGCGCACCATTCTCAACGCCCGTTCGGGGAACGGCTATCGCATCCGGGAGGGCATGAAGTGTACCGCCCGGGTGGTTCAGGTCAACCGCTATGAAATGCTGGTGGAGGTCTACGGCTTCCAGACGTACATCCGCCGGGACGCCGTATCCAACATCTGGGTGCGCGACATCCGCGATATGGTCCGGGTGGGCGAAGAAAAGCCCGTTAAGATTGTAGAGCTGGAGCGCGACGCGGAGACAGGCGAGGTTGTCCGCATGGTTGTGAGCATGAAGGAAGCCGAGCAGACGATGGAAACCGATTTGCACGCCGGCAATTCCTATACCGGCGCGATTAGCGGGTTCTCCGAAACCGCCTATTTCGTCAAGGTGGAGGGTATTCCGGTTGAAGTGCGCTGCCCCATCCGCTCCAACTCCATTCTGGAGACGATGGACCTGGGCGACATGGTAAAGGTGGTTATTCGCCGCATTTCAGACCGGGGCGCGTATATCGGCTCCATTCGCAAGTTGATCAAGAAAGCGGAAAAGTCGCTGTTTTAAGCGGCTTTTTCTCAATACAAGGGGAAGGAGAAGGGCGGGGCCGCAAGGCCCCGCCCTAATTAATGAATATGACCGACACGCTGTTTGTCACGCTGTACGATGGCCTGTCCCGAAAACTGGCCCACGACATGCAATGCCCCGGCGTTGTTCAGAGTCTGCGGATCATCCCGGACGCGCTCCCGGCCAAAGGGGCGCCGGTGATTCTCTATGAGGCTATCCACAAGGGTTCGGTGGCGTATACCGGGTACTATCCGCTGAATGAGCAGGCTTACCGCATCGCTTTTCCGAAGATGGGCCTTGTGCGGTTCAACATGAGCAATATGTACAACAGCCGCAAGCGCGTTTTTACCTGCGGGGTGGATTGGCTGGACGGCGCCGGTTGCCTGTACGCTTCGCTGGATCTGCCGATGGCGCCGGAGGACCCAAAAACCGCCCATGACGAGCTGTTCCGCTTTATCGACGCGCTGGCGGCCTCGCTCAAGCTGCACCTGGTTCCGGTCAAGCTGGGCTGGTACAAGGCGGACCCGACATAAAGAAGGAGTATGGAAATGAACAATAATGAAAATCCGGTACGGGCGCTGTATGAAGCGATTACCGGGGAGATACAAAACCGGGAGCCGCCACTGGCTTTGCGGACGACGGCCGGGAGGGGCCGGTGGCGGCAGGAGCTTGTTCCGGATAAGCGGTTTTTTACCGCCGTGCTGGGAAACCACATCCTGGACAAAACGCAATCGGCGGTGCTCGCCATCGAGGCGGCCGGGGACGATTGCCTCCTCCGGCTCTGCTGCCCGCTGACGCCGGAAGAGTATACCAGGCTGGCGGGCCTTAACTACGCGCCGGTCCTGCGCTCCAAAATCTATCTCTCGGTGGGCCTGAGCGACGATGACCCGCCCTATGCCTGGGCGTCCATTCGGCTCCCGGCGCGCAGCGGCGTCATGGATGCGCTGGAGGCCCTGCGGGTGCTGGGACGGGAGCTGGAGAGGTTATTGGGGGAACTTGGTGCATGACAGAATAACCTACATATTAACGTGGGTTATTCAATAGTCCTAATGTCAATGTTGTGCATCAGCAAAATGCGATGATTGAATTGAAAAAAAATGTGAGGAGAATCGCTATGCACAACATTGAAAATGAAGGGAATACATTCCTTATGGATATTCAAGAACAAAGAGCACTTGTTTTAGAACAATTACAATGCTACCCGTTTAATATGCAGCCAAAGGATGTTGCAGAATTTCTCAATTTATCGCTGTCCAGTGTATATAAACTCATTAACGACGATAATGTCCCCATTTTGAACCTTATAGGCAGACGGCTAAAAATCATTCCAAAGGCCAAATTTGTAGACTGGTATATAGAAAAAACGAACAAGACATATGAATAACGAGGAGGGTGCAAAGCAGTAATAAATATGATTTGTTGGATGTCATTGACGAACCAATAATATATATTGTATAATTATGTCGGTACATTTTGCACCTTGACAACAAAATATAGCTTTCTCACTTCGTTATTCAATGTTCATTTATGAAAGGAATGTTGAATAATGGCAAAGACTAAATCCTCCACTAAGAAAACCGCTAATAGAGCCCCGAATTACACAGGGAGCATCAAGAAACGCGACGAGAACCTCTGGGAGGGGCAGTATTATCACGACAATAAAAGGAAAAGCACATACGGTAACACCGAGGATGAAGTGCGAGTGAAGCTCAATACAATTTATGCACAGATTCTCGAAAACAAATTTATCCCCGGCAGTATGGAAACAGTGGCTCACTGGCTCAATGAATGGCTTGATAAGTATGCCGGACCTACAACGAAGGCGACAACTTACATTAGTTATGAGGGATATATAAGGAATCATGTAATTCCTTACATTGGGCACATCAAACTGAAAAATCTCAAGCATGAGAAAGTACAGGCTTTCTTTACCCATCTGGCTCAAAATGGCCGTAAAGACAGGAAAGAAGGCGGCCTAGCATTAAAAACCATTCGCAATATCCGCAATATGCTTTCACAGGCGTTTAACAAGGCAATTTCATTGGAGCTTATGGTCACAAATCCAGTTGTCGGAGTAAAGCTTCACAAGGCTGATCCAAAGGAAGCACGGGTGTTTGATGAGGAGGAATTTCAAATACTGGTCAAGTTCTGTGAAAACTATGAGCATCCGGTAGCAAAGGCTATCATCGTTCTACTGTACACAGGTATCCGGAAAGGGGAAATGCTCGGCTTGATGTGGCCGAGAGTGAATTTTTCAGATCCTCATATCAAAATCCGTAAATCCTTAACAAGGATCAGTCACCCCACCAAAAAAAATGCACATGAATATATTCGGGTTGACACTTGGGCTGGCGCAGAAAATAAAACCGGACTATATTTGGGCTCCATTAAAACTCAAAAAGGAAATCGTACCATTCCGCTTGCGAAAAAAGCAAAAAAAGCGCTAGAATGGTTACGGAACTATCATGAACGGATGCAGGAGTTGGCTGACAATGTTGCGGAGGAATTCAACCCTCATCGTTTTGTCCTGGTAAATGAGCTGGGGCGTCCTCTTGACCCGAAATACTTAGAAGAATGGTTTAAGAATATCCTGAAGTTAGCTGGAGTAGAAGATGCTAATCTTCACGCTACACGCCATACCTTTGCAACCCGTGCGCTTGCTAAGTCAAAAGACATTAAGGCAGTCAGCGAATTGTTGGGTCATGCGAATACATCTACAACCTACAACATGTATGTCCACACTTTTGATGATGCAAAGAAAAAAGTTGTCGGTTATCTCGATGAAGAGGATGATGAAGGTAGCTGCGCTGATGATGAATAGGCAGGTCTTCAGCTCCTATATTTTTTGTCACCAATGGCGGTAGTAGTATGGCGGTAGTAAAATGAATATCGCTGAATAATCTATATGGAAAGAAAGGTGATCCATTCTAATTATACCGCCAAATTTTAAGAGCGGGAGATATAGCGGTAGTTGAAGAAAAGAAATACCGCTTAACAAATGGCATTGTTAAGCGGTATTTTGGTTGCGGAGGCAGGACTTGAACCTGCGACCTTTGGGTTATGAGCCCAACGAGCTACCAGCTGCTCCACTCCGCGATATGCAATTTTATAGTCTTTTTTGAATGATTTTTCAGTGCCGCCTAGTTTTATGAGCCCGACGAGCTACCAGCTGCTCCACTCCGCGACATATGCATGTGCATTCTCTCTAAAGGGCTTTGCCATGCATTGTTTCGAATGCTTGATTATAATATCATATTGCAGATGCATTGTCAAGTATAAATTCAGTACATATCACGCTCCCTTAATGCTTGCTTTCTTATGCAAGTTGAAAAAATAGCGTTTATGCCCAAGCAACGCAAGCTTACGGAACGCATTGAGAGTTTTGTGGCCATGCGCAGGTTTCTTCTTGGCAGTGCATATGCAGAAAATATCTCCAACGCGGCTAAGGCCGCGCAAATTAACCCATTGGCACGCGCTGAACAGTGGGAATTCACACGCAAATGCTTGATCACACCATGTGAAGCGGAAATATTCAGAATAATGATTGACAAACGCCCCCGAATTCCTTATAATTAAATGCGTGGCTTTTTGTCCAAAGAACAATATTTGGTGCCGCTTCGTATCCCGAAAGGTGCGATATCATGGGAAACGCAGGGGAACTGGATGTTTTTGTGCTTTCTTGCAGGTGTTAAAATGAAAGTAAATTTAAAGCAGGTTCCACCGGATGGGCAACCCCTGCAGGTACGCGCCGACCTTGATCTGAGCGGGTTGCGCCGCTGGGGAGAACACCCGATTCCCTCGCCGGTAAGGCTGGAGGCGTCGCTTGCCAACAACAACGGCATACTCGCTCTGCGGTATCGTGCACAGTACCGGCTGGAGGGCCTGTGCAGCCGGTGTCTGAAGCCGGTGCAAAGGCTGGAGACACTTGAAAACAGCCACATTCTGATGGAGAACGTGGAGGACGAGAAGAACGACGCGTTTATCCTTGTGCCGGATGCCATGCTCGATCTTCGCGAACTGGTGACAGCGGACATCAGCCTGGCGCTGAACGGCGTTCTGCTGTGTGGCGATCAGTGCAAGGGGCTCTGCCCGGTTTGCGGCGCCGACCGCAACGAAACGGATTGCACATGTGAAATACCGGAGTTAACCGATCCCCGCTTTGATTCCCTGCGGGAGCTGTTAGACGGTCAGAATGGCTAACAAACCATTATTTAGATAAATTGATACGAGATGTAAGGAGGTGCCGGGATGGCAGTACCAAAGAGAAAACACTCTCAAGCCCGTAAGAATAAGAGAAGGTCCAATGTGTGGAAGCTGGACGCGCCTGCTTTTTCAAAATGCACACAGTGTGGCGAACTGAAGACACCACATCGAGTTTGCGGAAATTGTGGCTATTACAATGGCAAGCAGATACTCAAAATTGAGGCTTAGAGCGGCCTTGGGGGTGGAGTTTTCCACCCCTGTTTTCATATGAAGGAGCGTGAAAGGCTTTGGCGGTGATCATAGACAGCGTGGAGCGCGGCTCCGCGGCGGAGCGTGCGGGCGTCAAGGCCGGCGAAACCCTTCTGCAGATCAACGCTCACCCCATTCGGGACGTGCTGGACTACCGCTTTTACATGACCGTCAGGCGTCTGGAGCTCTCCTTGGACTCCCCCGGCGGCGGGCGGCGGCTGGTGCGCATCCGCAAGGGCGAATACGAGGACCTGGGCCTTGTGTTTGGCACCTATTTGATGGACAAGCAGCGCTTCTGCAAAAACAAATGCGTCTTCTGCTTTATTGACCAGCTGCCGGGCGGCCTGCGGGAAAGCCTGTACTTCAAGGACGACGACAGCCGCATGTCCTTTCTGTTCGGCAACTACATCACGCTCACCAATCTGGAACAGCGGGATGTTGACCGCATCCTGGAAATGCACATCAGCCCGGTCAACATCTCGGTGCACACCACCAACCCCGATTTGCGGGTGCGCATGATGGCGAATCCCCGGGCGGGCCAAGTGCTCTCTCTCATTCCCCGCCTGACCGGGGCGGGTATCCGGGTAAACGCCCAGCTGGTCCTCTGCCCCGGCCTCAACGACGGCGCGGAGCTGGAGCGCAGCCTGGGTGATCTCTGCGCTCTGGCCCCCGCGCTACAAAGCTTGGCGGTGGTGCCGGTGGGGCTGACCAAGCACCGGGAGGGGCTGCCCACGCTGCAATTGTTCACCGCGCGGGAGGCGGCGCGTGTTATCGACACAGTGGACCGCTTCGGCGATCAGGCCCTTGCCCGGCACGGACAACGCATCTGCCACGCCGCCGACGAGCTCTACCTGGCGGCCGGCCGGGAGCTCCCTCCCGCCAGCTTCTACGAGGACTTCGCACAGCTGGAAAACGGTGTGGGCTTGCTGGCGTTGCTGGCGGACGAATTCCGCCAAGCGCTGGAGGATACCCCGCCCCACACAGTGGACCGCAGCGTTACCATCGCCACAGGCAGGGCGCCCTGCACCCATATCCGGGCACTGTCGGAAGCAGCCATGTCCCGCTTTCCGGGCCTTTCGGTGCAGGTTACCCCCATTGACAACGACTTCTTTGGCCACACTATCACTGTGGCGGGGCTGGTCACTGGCGGCGACCTGATCGCACAGCTTCGCGGCAAGACTCTTGGGGACGCCCTGCTGCTCCCCGCCGCCATGCTGCGCCACGAGGGCGACCTGTTTCTGGACGACGTGCCGGTCTGGAAAGTGGAGCGGGAGCTGCGGATTTCCACACATCCAATCGAAAATGACGGGTATATTTTATTAAAAAATATGCTTGGCGAATAGAAAGACGGAGGATATCATGGCTAAACCGGTGATCGCGATTGTAGGCCGGCCCAACGTAGGAAAATCCACGTTGTTCAACAAGCTGGTGGGAAAGCGGCTCTCCATCGTGGAGGACACGCCCGGCGTCACCAGGGACCGCATCTATGCGGAGTGTGAGTGGCTGGGCAAAGAGGTGATGCTGGTGGACACCGGCGGTATCGAGCCCCACTCGGACAGCGAGATGCTGGTTTCGATGCGCCGCCAAGCCCGGGTGGCCATCGACAGCGCCGACGCCATCGCGCTGGTGACCGACCTGCGCTCGGGCGTGACGGCCACCGACGCCGATGTGGCGGCCATGCTGCAAAAGAGCGGCAAGCCCATTGTGCTGTGCGTGAACAAATGCGATACCGTCGGCGCGCCGCCAGCCGATTTCTACGAATTCTACAACTTGGGCCTGGGGGACCCGGTGGCTGTGTCGGCTGCCCACGGCCACGGCACCGGCGACCTGCTGGACACCCTGTTCGCGCTCATCGACTTCGACAAGGTGGAGGAGTACAGCCCGGACTACATCAAGGTCGCGGTGATCGGCAAGCCCAACGTGGGCAAATCCTCGCTGGTCAACAGGATAGCGGGCGAGGAACGGGTGATCGTGTCGGATGTGGCGGGCACCACCCGGGACGCCACCGACACCGTCATAGAAAACGAATTCGGGAAATATGTATTTATAGACACAGCCGGCATTCGCCGCAAGGCGAGAGTGGACGAGGTAATCGAGCGCTACAGTGTTCTGCGGGCCTATATGGCGGTAGACCGCTCGGACGTGTGCGTGATCATGCTTGACGCCAAGGTGGGCTTCACCGAACAGGACTCCAAGATCGCGGGCTATGCCCATGAGGCGGGCAAGGGCTGCATCGTGGCCGTAAACAAGTGGGACGCCGTGGAAAAGGACGGCAAGACCATGCAGGAAATGCAGAAGTCCCTGGAGCACGATTTCTCTTTTATGAGCTATGTGCCGTTTATATTTATCTCGGCCAAAACCGGCCAGAGGCTGGCCAAGCTGTACGAGCTGATCCACTACGTGGCTGAGCAAAACGCGCGGCGCATCTCCACCGGCATGCTCAACGACATGCTGTCCTACGCCACCGCGCGGGTACAGCCCCCCTCCGACAAGGGCAAGAGGCTCAAGGTCTTCTACATCACCCAGGCCTCCACAAAGCCGCCCACGTTCGTTTGCTTTGTAAACAAGGCCGAGCTGTTTCACTTTTCCTATCAGCGTTATATTGAAAATCAAATACGAGAGTCTTTCTCGCTTCAGGGCACGCCGATCCGCATGATTGTGCGCGAGCGCGGGGATAAATGACGAAAGGAGGCGGCAATGGTGTTCTCTTGGGGATTGTGGATCGCTTTTTTGGCGGTGGCGGCGCTCTCTTATCTGTTGGGCAGCCTGAACTTCGCGCTGATTCTGTCCCGCTTTTTGGCTAAGGACGACATCCGGCGGCACGGCAGCGGAAACGCGGGCATGACCAACATCCTGCGCACCTACGGCGCAAAGCCGGCCATCGCAACGGCTGCCGGGGACTTTTTGAAAGCCATGGCGGCGGTGGTTTTGTCCCGCCTGATCTTCAGACAGGCGGGGATTGAGCTTGTGGACGCGGGGTACATCTCCGGCCTGTTTGTGCTGCTGGGCCACCTGTATCCCCTCTACTTCAAATTCAAGGGCGGCAAGGGCGTCATGGTCTCGATTGCGGTGATCTTTTTGACCAATCCCCCGATCTTGCTGGTTTTGCTGCTTGTGATTTTGCCGGTGGTGTTCATCACGCGAATCGTATCGCTGGGCTCGGTGCTGGGAGCCGCGGTATACCCGGTGCTCACCTATTTTCTTCTGTGGTACCGGGGCGAGGAGCCCCTTTATGACACGATCTGCGCCGCCGTCATCTCTTTGATCATCTTCTACACGCACCGGGAAAATATAAAGCGTTTGCTAAACGGAACCGAAAACAGGTTCGGCGGACCGAAAAAATAATAAAACAAGGAGGGGTAATTTCTATGTACAAAATATTCATTATGGGCGCTGGTGGGTTTGGCGTCGCGCTGGCGGTGATGAGCCAAAGGTTCGGCCACAGCGTGAGCGTGTGGTCCCCCTTTGAGCAGGAGGTAGAGCAGCTGCGCGCCGACCGCGAGCACAAAAAGCTGCTGAGCGGGATCCCGATTTCCCCGGAGATTGCGCTCACCACCTCCCTGGAGACTCTACCGGAGCAGGACCTGGTGATTGTGGCCACCCCCTCTTTCGCGGTGCGAAGCACGGTAAAGCGCCTGGCGGAAGCGCTTCCGGTGTCGGTGCCGGTGGCCTGCGTGTCCAAAGGGCTGGAGGCGGACACCTGCCTGACGCTGTCCGAGGTCATGGAGCAGGAGCTGCGCAACCCCACCGTGATGCTATCGGGTCCCTCCCACGCCGAGGAGGTGGCCAGGGGCGTAGCCACCACGGTGGTGGCGGCCTCCCGCAGCCGCGCGGCGGCCGAGGCGGTGCAGGACATCCTGATGAACGAGACCTTCCGCATCTATGTGCAGGACGATGTGCTGGGCGTGGAGTACGGCGGCGCGCTGAAAAATATCATCGCGCTGGCGGCAGGCGTGCTGGACGGCCTGAAGAGCGGCGACAACACCAAGGCCGCCCTGATGACCCGCGGCCTTGCGGAGATCGCCCGCCTGGGTGTGTCCCGGGGTGCAAAGGCAGAGACCTTTGCCGGGCTTTCAGGCATCGGCGACCTGATCGTGACCTGCTCAAGCATGCACAGCCGCAACCGGCGCTGCGGCATTCTGATCGGCCAGGGCGTAAAGCCTGCGGAGGCGGTGGCCCGGATCGGCATGACGGTGGAAGGCTACGCCTGCACGAAAACCGCCTACGAACTGGCAAGGCGGCAGAACATCGCCATGCCGATTGTGGAGCAGGCCTATCGGGTGCTGCACGAGGAGCTGCCGCTGGACAGCGTGGTAAAAAACCTGATGGAGCGTCCCAAGCGTCACGAATCCGAGACCATCTGGCTGCTCAGCCGCTGAAAAACGGGGCCGCCGCGTTGCAAAGCAAAAGGCTTACAGCGCGGCGGCCCCGTTGATTTGTGATGGGTGGCAAGCTACTTTTCCCCCTGCACCGGCGCGGAAAACCGGCATTTCAGCAGGTAGGCGTCGGGGTATTGCGTCAGCAGGTCGGTACCGCCTTTCAGAACCTCGAAAGTGGGTGGGGTGTCGTCCTTGCTGTAGAGGATATACAGGATCGTAACATCCTCGTCCAGCGCGAACTTCAGCTCGGCGGGGACAGGCACGGCGAGCGAATAGTGCTCCGGGTCCGGCAGAATCGCAGAGCGGTTGGAGGACGCGTTGGTCTTGTCCGCGACCGACACCACCCACTGCAAAGCGGGCGTATACCGGGTGATCAGGGCGATCTGCCCTTCCTTGGGGTCTGTGTCCGCGCGCAGGAATTCCACCTCGGCCATTTTTTCGGCCAGCTTGCCCTGATCGTAGCGCTCCAGCCACACGGTCATGGCCGCGTAGTCCTCCCGCATGGTGTAGGTGTAGGTGTAGATGTCGTCAAATGGATTCAGAAGGCGCACAATGCTCTGCTGATCATTGTTCAGCGACAGCGGCGCAATGGAATTCTTGTTTTTGGATGAGCAGCCGCCAAGCGCGATCAGCGCACATAGCAGCACGGCGGCAAGCAGTTGTTTTCTCACACTGTGTCCTCCCGGTTGTTGCATTTTTCGATTATCACAATCATACCACAAAATCTGTCAAAATGCATGCCAAATCGCATTTTTCACAAACGATTACCCTGGCATTTTTACGCCCCCTTGCCAAAGCAAGGGGGCGCGGACACCTGTGCAGCGCTACAAATCCGCGGGGCCCGGCTGGTGGATGCGCGCGCGCCCCCCGTGGACCAGATCGCGGAGTTTGGCCGTGGAGCAGGCGGTTTTCAGCCTGCGCGCGTATTGGCAGGCCGGCAGAATCACCGCGCTGAGGCCGCACCACAGCACAGTGAAGCGGATGCAAACCTGCCCCATAATGTGGCCTTGTTCCGCAGAGTAATCCCATACCTCCAGGCACAGCCACAGGTTGACGATACAGCCGGCCGCAAATTCCACGGCGGTTATGCAAAGCCCCCCAACCAGACATTTCACCAGCCCGTTCAAGCTGGTCTTCGAGAGCCGGATCAGAATGCAGAAGCAGATTCCGCCCACAATCAACATGCTGACATGAGTGTACCCCCGCCAAAGCACCTCCAGGACACCGTAGCACACGCCTCCGGTGCACAGCTGGGCCACCTTAACCAGGCAGCGCTTTCCATCATATTTTACCATGTTTTTCAAGTTCCTTTTCAGTGGCGTTCATTCATAAACTGCCCTGAACGGAGCTCAATATCGCATGATAAATTAGTCAGCGGAGCTGCCGGGATTTCTCAGCAAGCATTTAAAAAGGGAGCTGTTCAGCTCGAACAGCTCCCTTTTTAAATTTTGTTATCGCATCAGTGACAGCACACCCTGTGGCAGTTGATTTGCCTGGGCCAGCATGGCCTGCGACGCCTGCACCAAAATATTGTTTTTTGTAAACTCCATCATTTCCTTCGCCATATCGGTGTCGCGGATCGTGGACTCCGCGGCGGTCAGGTTCTCCCTTGTCACGCCCAGATTGTTGAGCGTGTGCTCCAGGCGGTTCTGCAGGGCGCCCAGGCCGGCGCGTGTGGCGGAAACCTGCTTGACTGCCTCGTCAATGGTAATCAGCGCGTCGTTCGCCGCCTCGCGGGGATTCAGGCTGAGGCCTGCGAGCGCACCGCTTTCATTGTAGTCGGAGGGGTGAAGCGTGCCCAGTCTGGCGGTGCTCATATTGTCCACGTGCAGCTTCACGCGCTGGTCGGCGCCACCGTTTGCACCGATCTGGAACACCAAAGAGGAATCCGCGAGGCCGATGCGCGAATTGTACAAGGGATGGTTTTCACCGATCAACACGCCGCCGTCATTGACGGATGCGGGAATTGACTGGGGGGCGACAAATATGGTGGGCTGATCCTTATCCGCAACAGCGATGTCGGCAATAACACCTGATATCCCGTTGTTGGCAAGCTTCATGCTTGTGCCATTCTGATCATTATACAGCACGGCCACCGCTTTTCCTTTGTCATCCCAGAATACATAACCGTCCTGAATGGTCTCTGTGGCGCCCTCGGCGGTTGTCACGTTCTCGGGGCCACTCACATAGGTGCTCATATAGGTTTTATCCCCGACCTGAAAGGCCAAGGTGGCGTCTCCACCTGTCTCCTTGCCGGAGGTCACGATCAGGTTGGCGGCTTTTCCATCAAATTCGCTGAAGAACGAAGTCATACTGGTGTTGCCAACCACAACCGCATAATTATCCGAGCCGCCCGGCACCAAATTTACCTGAAAGCCGAATTCGCTCAGCATCAGACCGATAGCGCCTATCGAGCCATCATACGAAATCTCCCCTAGAGTATCGGCGCCACGCACATTGCAACCCTTTGCAGCCCCCGTCGTGCCGTCCAGCAGCTTGATGCCGTTGAAGTGTGTGGAGTTGGCGATGCGGTCGATCTCGTCCTTGAGCGCCTGGGCCTCCAGGTTGATGGCCTCGCGGTCCTCGTCCTGGTAGGTGCCGTTGGAGGCCTGCACGCCCAGCTCACGCATGCGGTGCAGAATCGCATGGACCTCATTGAGGCCGCCCTCGGCGGTTTGGATCAGGCTGACGCCGTTTTCGGTATTCTGCGCGGCCATGGAAAGCCCACGGATCTGCCCGCGCATTTTTTCGGAGATTGCAAGGCCCGCGGCATCGTCGCCGGCACGGTTGACGCGATAGCCCGAAGAGAGCTTTTCGAGATTCCCGCCGGTTTGCTTATTGTTGATGCCAAGCATTCTGTGCGAGTTCAGCGCAGCCATGTTGTGTTGCAGTATCATAGAAAAATCCTCCTTATGTGAGGGCGTTAAGCGTGCCTATAGCAATTGCAATAAATAACCGGAGTGCCTGACAACCTTGATTGCAATTGCATACAGCAAAGAAGCGTCTTTGCTTTCCGGTTATTTTCTCCCCTTGCTGTAAAAGCTTTTCATTTCCTCTTGTTATATGTATCGGAAGCGTTGCTGTAAACTTTAGGGGCCATGCAAAAAAATGTTGAGAAACCCTCCTGGAAAGAACGGGCACCCGCGGTGCTTCGCCGATGAGCGCAGCGCGCTGGCGGTGCTGTGTCGGTGGTGCGATGCCCCCAGGATCCGGTGCCCTCAACAGGAGCTTCTGCGCTTGGGACTTTTCTGCGCACCCGGTGGCTCGCTGCTGCGAGGCCGTCGATTGCGTTACCCTGTTTGCTCCCATGGGGTCACGCCTAAGGCAGCAAACTGCCGGTGTGTATGACGACGACGGAAGCCGCGCCGTTGCCGCCCACATTACCAGGTAGCTACTACCTCCTTTGCTCCGCAAAGCTATAGTTTCATGACCGTGATGTGTTCATCACTACTCCAAAGCTGCTTCTGCATTGATCCAGATGCTCCTTGCCCCAAAGGCCGGGCGCGCCGCCTGTGTGCAAAAAAATCGCGTTCTCATCCCTGGGAATGACGCCGTCGCGCACAAGCTCCACAAAGCCTCGGAAAACTTTCCCCGTGTAGCAGGGGTCCGCGAACACGGCCTCCTGCTCGGCGAGCAGCCTGATGTACCGCTGTGTCACCTCGTCGGGCTCGTTGTAGCCCACGCCCCAGAAAGGGGCGTGGGCGCCACCGCACTCCAGGCGAATGTCGTCGGATGAGCAGGTGAAGCCCATGGAGTAATAGCCACTCAGCTCATTGATGAAAGCGGCGGTCTCCTCCTTGCTGCGGTAGTCCGGCTCCACCGGAATCCCGATCACCTCAAAGGGCGCCTTGTAGTGTCTGGCCCCGGCCCAAAGCCCCGCAAAGGTACCGGTGGAGCCGTACCCCGCCACCAGATATTTGGCACTGATGCCCTGCTCTTTCATCTGCCGCAGGATTTCCGGCACGGCCTGGATGTACCCCGCCGCGCCGATCACACCCTGTCCGCCCACCGGAATCCGCAGCACCTTGTGGCCGTCTGCTTCGAATTTTTTCACGATTTTACGGGCGCACTCCTCCAGGTATGTGCTCTTGGCGGCCTTTTGCCGGGCGGGTGGCAGGCTGTCCGCGGCGGCGGTGTCCACAAAGTAAATATCCGCCCCCATCAGCCGGTCCAGCAGCAGATTGCCCGAACAGTAGTCCGGCTTCGCGCCATTCAGCACCAAAATCGGCTTAAGCCCGTATTTAACAGCCGCCGCCACCGTGATCCTGCCGTGGTTGGTCTGCACACCGCCAAAGGTCATCAGTGCCGTACAGCCGTTGTCCAGGGCGTGGCGCACCAGCTTGCGGGATTTGTTGCCGCCCATGGCGATGCCGGTCAGGTCGTCCCGCTTGATGTATGGCTCTCCGCCGCCCAGAGACCTGGTAAGGTTGGGCATCAGCTCCAGCGGTGTGTCGTTGTAGCCCACGGGACATTTCTGCAAATCGTTGATGTTCATGATCCATCTCCTAAGCAATTTGACTTATTACTCGAACAGAAAGCATGGTGCTTTGCTGCATTATCATACCGCAACGCGGTGAAAAACACAACAAGCTGGACCGGCCCCGGCTCTCGCCGGGGCCAGTCACAGATTTATAGCTTAAATGAACACCGTTTTCAACCCTTTTTCCAGGTCGTCGATGATATCCTGTGCGTTTTCCAGCCCCACCGAAAGGCGAATCAGGCCGTCGGTGAAGCCCGCGGCTTCCCGCTCCTGCCTGGAGTAGGCCGAGTGGGTCATGGAGGCCGGGTGCTGGATCAGTGTTTCCACATCGCCCAGGCTCACCGCCAGTACGCACATGTCCAGGTTGTCAATCAGTCCTCTGGCATTCTCGAAGCCGCCCTTGATATCAAAAGAGATCACGCCACCGAACTGCCCCATCTGCTTTTTCGCGATTTCGTGGCCGGGGTGCGTTGGCAGGCCGGGGTAGTACACACGCTCGATCTTCTCGTGCCGGCTTAGGTACTCCGCCACGCGCTGCGCGTTTTGGCAGTGGATGTCCATGCGGTACTTGAGCGTCTTAATACCGCGCAGCAGCAGAAAGGCATCGTTGGGACTCAGCACCGCGCCGGTAATATCCTTGTGGCCCACAGAGCGCACCTGCGCCATGGTGCTTGCGTCGCCCGCCGCCATACCCGCTACCACGTCCCCGTGACCGTTCAGATATTTGGTGGCAGAGTGCAGCACGATGTCGGCGCCCAGGCCAAGCGGACGCGTCAGGTAAGGTGTGGCGAACGTGTTGTCCGTTATTACCAGGCAGTCCGCTTTCGCGCCGTGTACAGCGGCACAGAATGTCTGGATATCCATGATCTTCATGCTGGGGTTGGCGGGTGTCTCAAAGTAGACCGCCTTTGTGTTGGGCCGCATGGCCGCGGTCACGGCGCGGATGTCGCTGCAGTCGATAAAATCCACCTGTATGCCAAACCGGGGCAGGGTGTGGGACATCAGTGCGAAAGTACAGCCGTACAGCACCGGGTCCGCAATGATGTGGTCGCCGCTGCTCAGCAGCGTCAGCAGGGTACCGGAAATGGCGCCCATGCCGGACGAAAACACCACGCACGCCTCCGCGTTTTCCATGGCCGCGATCTTCCGCTCCAGGAACCGGACGGTGGGGTTGCCCAGACGGGTATACATAAATCCGTCGTCCACGCCGGCAAAGCGGTCGCCGCCCTGCTTGGCGTCGTCAAATACGAAAGTGGACGTTTGGAAGATGGGGGCCGCCAGCGCCCCAAACGCATTGCGCTCGTGCACATCGTGGATAGCACCGGTTTCAAAATGCTCGTACAAGTATATACACTGCCTTTCTGTGGATAATCGTTGATCAGCTCGATATTTTTTTGCTCTCTTTCATGTACTCTTTCTCCTCCGGGGTGCGCAGCAGGCCGAACTGGATCGTGATGACCGTGGCGATGATCAGCGCGAAGATGTAGAACGAGTACTTGAGCACCTCGATGGGAGACACACCGGACAGTCCGGTCACAATCAGCATGCCGCCATCGTGGGGACAAAGGGCCAGAAACGTACAGGCGAAGATGTCCAGCAAGCTTGCCAGCCGCTTGGGCGCGATATGGTAGGTGGCGCCGATCTCCTTGGCGATGGGGGCGGAGATGATGATGGCGATGGTGTTATTGACCAGCGCGATGGATAGTAAGCCGGCCAACAGGGAGATGCCGTATTCCGCACCCTTGCGGTTCTTGATGTTGGAGGTGATCTTGTTGATAAGCCATTCCACACCACCGTATTCCTTGATGAGTCCGATGAGGCCGGAGATCAGGATGGCCACGATAGTGATGCTCATCATGTCCTCCATGCCACCGCCGATGGACTGGATATAACCGAAGAAAGACACGGCTCCTGTGGCAATGCCGATCACGCCGCACATGAGAATGCCGATAAACAGCACACCGGCCACGTTAAAGCCCAGCAGCGCCGTGATCAACACCACAAAGTAGGGGATGATGCGGATGATGTGGTATTCCAGCTCCCCTTCAATCACACCGGTGCCGCCCGCGATGCCGTAGAGCACCAGCGCCACAAGGGCTGCGGGTAGCGCGATCAGGAAGTTCATCTTGAACTTGTCACGCATCTCGCACCCCACGCCCTGGGTGGCGGAGATGGTGGTGTCCGAAATGATGGACAGGTTGTCGCCGAAGTAAGCGCCGCCGATCACGGCCGAGCAGGCGATGGCCATGTTCAGGTTTCCCTTGGACGCCACGCCGATGGCGATAGGCGCCATGGCCGCGATAGTGCCCATGGAGGTGCCGATAGCGGTGGAGATAAAGCAGGAAATCAAAAAGACGCCAGGGATCAGCAGCGAGGCAGGGATAAAGCGCAGGCCCAGGTTTACCACTGAATCCACGCCGCCCATGGCCTTGGCCGCGCCCTGGAAGCCGCCGGCCAACAGATAGATCAGCCCGATCAGCATAACGCCGGAGTTGCCCGCGTTGGTGGCAAAGACATCGATCTTTTTGTCCAGCTTCATCCCCCTGTTCATCACAAGGGCCACGGCCAGGCCGATGAGCAGCGCCACGTGCCTTGGGAACTGTTTAAACGCGTTTTCATAGCCCATGGCCGTAAACGCGAGCCCACTGCCGATGTAGAGCGCCAGGAAAATCAGCAGCGGCAAAAATGAGATTGCTCCGTACTTCTTGCCGTTGAGTTCTTGCTTCATATAAAATTCCCTCCTGAGATAGTATATGGTGTAAGGCGCCCAAACCTCAAAATCCGGCGCCTTTGGCGACTGTTTAACGCCGCCTATAGGCGGCGCGCGGCGTACGCCGCGACTCAAAAACGCTTTAGCGTTTTTGAGTTAACCGGCTATAGCGCGTCAACCGCCGCGCGTATCTGTTCAAGCGCTCTTTTCACCGTGCTTCTGGGGCAGGCCGCGTTGAACCGCACGAAGCCCGATCCCCCCTGGCCGAACTCGTTGCCCATGCTCAGCGCCACACCGGCCTTGTCGACAAAAAACCGCAGCAGCTCCCCGTCCGTCATGCCCAGATCGAGGGCGTTAATCCAGCACAGATAGGTTGCCTGGGGCTCGTTCGGCTTCAGCTTGGGAATATACAGCTGGCAGTACTCCTGGATAAACCGCATGTTCCCCTCCAGATAGGACAGCAGCTGCGCCAGCCACTCCTCTCCCTCGTTGTAGGCCGCCATGGAGGCCACTAGGTTGAAGCAGCTGTTGCGGGCAATGTCCATCTTCCGCAGCTCCGCCACATAGTCCTCTTTCTTCTCCACCGAGTCAAAGATAACGGTGGACGCCTGCAAGCCGGCCAGATTAAAGGTCTTGCTGGGGGCGATGAACGTCGTGGTGAAGGCGGCGATTTCCGGGGAAACCTGGGCCATCACGGTGTGCTTGCTGCCGCCGAGCATCAGGTCGGCGTGGATCTCGTCCGACAGGATGCCCACTCCGTGCCGCACACAAATATCCCCGACGCGCCCCAGCTCCTCCCCGGTCCAAACGCGGCCCACCGGGTTGTGGGGATTGCACAGAATAAAGTACTTCACCCCATCCCCGGCCTTTTGCTCCAGGTCGTCGAAGTCCATGGTGTAGCGTCCGGCCTCATCCCGGAGCAGCTCGCTGACCACCAGCATGCGGCCCGTATTGTGCACAATGTCCGCAAAAGGATGGTAAACGGGCTGCTGAATCAGGATTTTGTCGCCCGGTACGGTGAACAGATTCAGAAACATGCGCATGGCCGGTACCACGCCGGGGGCAAAGGCCATCTTTTCCACAGCGGGACTGTAGCCATTGCGCCGCTGCTGCCAGCCGATCACCGACGCGAAATAGGCGTCCGGGCGAAAAGTGTAGCCGAAGATCCCCTGATCCGCGCGGGCCTTGATGGCGTCGATGATGGGCTGGGCGGTGCGAAAGTCCATGTCCGCGATCCACAGCGGGATCACATCGTTGGTGCCGTAATGCAGATGGGCCTCCTCCAGCTTTGCCGCGGAGTTTTCGCTCCGATCCATGCTTTCGTCAAAATTATAGCGCATTGAGATACCCCCTTATATTGTCTATATTTAAGCAAATACGGTGCCAACAGCAGACAGCTGCGGTTCTTATGGAATTTGACATACTTTCAGATTGTTTTTGTTGCAATCTATATAAATATATTCACAAGCAAATAAAAATTTATTTATGAATATATAAAAAAACAGGGTTAAGTTTTACAACTTAACCCTGTTTTTTAGCCATTTTGCAACGTCTTCAAAAACGCCATGCCCTCGCGCGTAAGGCGGCTGCCCCCGCGCCCCCGGGACACCGATGCCAACCCAAGGCCGTTGAGCACCGACAGGATTCCGCGGACCTCCTGCTCGGTGAGCGGCACGCCCTGCTCCCGGGCCGACCGGCAGATCGCGCAGCGCCCCACGCCGCCCGAGGCTTCCCCCAGCGCGCGCAGCACAAAGGAAAAAGCCTCTTCTCTGCCCTGCGCGGCCCTTTGGAACGCCGAAACCTCGTCGCGCCTGTCCGCCTGTGGCGGGGGCGCGGCGCGAAACGCGCGGTACATCGTCTGCTCGGCGCCGGCGGTCATAATCTTCGGAAGGTCCTCCACCTCAATCATCGCCTTGTCGGCAAAGCGCAGGTACTCCACAATATTGCTCAGCTCCCGCACATTGCCGTCCCAGGCGAAAGCGCGAAAGACGCCGCGCGCCTCTGCGGACAGGGTAAAGCGGGCGCCCAGCTTTTCCTGGATGGCCGCCATAATCAGGAAGAGGTCATCCCCACGCTCCCGAAGCGGCAGGATGTTGATGGGCAGCGTGTTCAAGCGGTAGTAAAGGTCCCGGCGGAACGAGCCCTTGTGCACCATCTCCAGGATGTTTTCGTTGGAGGCCGCGATAATACGCACGTCGATGGAGATGATGCGGTCGTCCCCTACCCGCATCACCTCCTGCTCTTGCAGAACACGCAGCAGCTTAATCTGCAGGTTGGGGCTCATGCCCTCGATCTCGTCGAGGAACAACGTGCCCTTGTGGGCGTATTCAAACAGGCCCAGCTTCCCGCCCTTTTTCGCCCCGGTGAAAGCGCCCTCGGCATAGCCGAACAGCTCGCTTTCCAGCAGCGGCTCCGGCAGGGCCGCACAGTTAACGGCCACAAAGGGCATGTCTCCACGCTGGGAGGCGTGGTGGATGGAGTGGGCAAACAGCTCCTTGCCGGTGCCGCTTTCGCCGGTAAGCAGGATGGAGGAGTCGGTACGCGCCATCTTGCGGGCAATGCTTTTGGTGCGCACGATGGACGGGCACTGCCCCACGATGTCGCTGAAAATGTACTTTGATTTATAGCCCCTCTGGTAAAGCTGCAGCCGGAACTGGTGCTGTCGTTTTTCCTCCTCGGTGAAGCGCTGTAGTAAAACGAAGCACCCCACCGGCTCCCCCTGCCACACCACCGGCGCGGTGGACATGGTGATGTAGGAGTCGTTGAGCTTCAGCAGCTTGGATATTTTTTCTTCATTTCCCTCCTGCTCGATGACTTTGCCCAGCTCCGGGATTGCTTCGCTCAGGGCGCTGCCCACCATTTCCCGGCTGACCCCGGTGATGGCCTGGGCAATGGAGTTCATGGCAAATATTTTGTCCTGCGTGTCCACGCCGAGTATGCCGATGTCCAGGGCCCCCATCAGGATGTCCAGGTATTTCTCCATACGCAGGCTCTCTTTCCACAGCATGGCGACGCTCTCCTCCGGCTCCATCAGAGAATCGACATAGGCGCGGTATTGCTCGCTTTTCAAAAACCAGTTGTACCCGAGCTTTAAGGCGGCCTCGGTGAGTGTCTGAGAAGTGAAAACCCGGTTGCCGATATCCAGTACCTGTCTGGCGCCGGCGGGCACAAACCGCGCTTCCCCGGGCGTGATGACAAGGTCAGTGTCCGGGATTTCCCGCATATTGGGGTAGCCGGGCAGCAGGTCGATCTGCGTGACGCCCAGCCGGTTCAGCTCGGCGATTGTTTCGATGGCCATGTTGACGCTCAGATTCATCAGCATGGCCTGGGTGCCGCGCGGAATATCCCTGAGCTGGCCGATCTGGCTTTTCTGAAAAGTCAGCGTGACCACCACAATGCTTTTCTCGGGCCGGATTAAAGAGATCACATGGCCGAAGATGTTGGAGGAGGTGGCCCCCACCATATAGAGGTCCGCGTCGGGCAGGCTGACGAGCGTATCCCGGTCGGTACAGAAGTTCAGGATATGGATGGCGCTGCCGAACAGGTCGTTCAGCAGTTGCCTGTAAAACTCCCCCACGGCCACCGCCTCGGTAACGATCACGATGCTCTTGGCCATTGCGCCGCCCCCCTTGTCAATGCGCAAACCTTGTTGTTTTTCTGCTATGTGGCGGCTTTCCCTTTCACCGCTTTGATCACCTTGAGGCGCGAGAACTCCTCCCGCTCCTTTTCCTCCAGCGCGTCGGTGATGTAGGCGATGGAGTACTCCAGCTCGGGCAGGATGATGTTTTTCAGGGCGTTTGCGCGGCTCTGGGTCTTTTTGATCGCCACGGCCAGGCGGTAGACGCTGTTTTCCACCTCGGCCAGCTCGGCTGTCATGAGCTTCACCTGGTGAAAGTTCAGGTACGCCTCGTCAAAGGCGATGTTGGTGCTGCTGAAGTCGTAGCAGGGCAGCAGCTCCTGGTCCTGCAGCCTCACGGTGGGCAGCTCCACGCCCATCACCGAGCGCACCGAGATGCTCAGCCCGTCCTCCACCGGCACCGACTGCGCCACCGACTCGCAGATGCCCAGCGTGATATTGGCGTTTTGCAGTGCCTTGTAGGCTTTCTCATAGGTGATATCGATGCGGCCGCGTAGCTTGTTGGCGTGGTCGATCAGATTCATCATCTCCCACACCAAAATACTGCGCTTGCGGTCCATGAGCTCATAGCCCATGCGCGAAAGCGCCATTTTCTTTTTGGCCTCCAGCAAATTCCCCTTTGTGGGGGACACCCGTGCGCTTTCCATCTGTCACCACCCCTTTCCGCTTTCGCCCTGTTATTGATGTTGACTGGTAGTCTGACCAGACAGACTACTCGCTTTCCCTTTTAGACAGGTATTTGTCCAGCAGCTCCCGGTCCACCCGGTCCAGCTCGCTCGCGGGCAGCAGCGTCAGCAGCTCCCAGCCCAGACTCAGGGTCTGCTCGATGGAGCGGTCCTCGTGGACACCCTGGGCGATAAAGCGTTGTTCGAACTCCCTGCCGTAGCGGATGTACTGCTTGTCGATGGGGGAAAGCTCCTCCTCGCCGATGACCGAGGCCAGCGAGCGCACGTCCTGCACCTTGGCGTAGCAGGCGAACAGCTGGTTTGCCAGGGCCTGGTGGTCCTCCCGGGTGTAGCCCTCGCCGATGCCGTCTTTCATCAGGCGGGACAGGGACGGCAGAATCGCGATGGGCGGGTAAAGCCCCTGCTGGTCCAGCGTGCGGTCCAGCACGATCTGCCCTTCGGTGATGTAACCGGTCAGGTCGGGCACCGGGTGGGTGATATCGTCGTTGGGCATGGTCAGAATCGGGATCTGGGTCACCGAGCCCTCGCAGCCCTCCACAATGCCTGCCCGCTCGTAAATCGAGGCCAGATCGGAGTACAGGTAGCCCGGGTAGCCCTTTCTGCCTGGAATCTCCCCCTTGGACGACGAGAACTCCCGCAGGGCCTCGGCGTAGCTGGTCATGTCGGTCAGGATCACCAGCACGTGCATGTTTTTTTCAAAGGCCAGGTATTCGGCCGTTGCCAGCGCACACTGAGGCGTGAGGATGCGCTCAATGATGGGGTCGCTGGAAAGGTTTAGGAACATCACAGTCTTCTTCAGGGCCCCCGACCGCTCAAAGGAGGTTTTAAAGTAATCCGCCACGTCATTCTTCACGCCCATGGCGGCGAACACCACGCAGAAGTTGCCGCTCTGCTCGCCGGCCAGCCTGGCCTGGCTCACGATCTGCACGGCCAGCTTGTTGTGCTGCATGCCGGAGCCGGTAAAGATAGGCAGCTTCTGCCCGCGGATCAGCGTTGTCAAACAGTCGATGGCTGAGATGCCCGTGTTGATATAATTGCGCGGATACACGCGCCTTACCGGATTCAGCGGGCTGCCTGTGACCCCCGCGTATTTCTCGGGGTAGATATCCCCCAGGCCGTCGATGGGCGCGCCGCTGCCGCTGAGGGTGCGGCCAAGCAGCTCGGTGGAAAGGGGCATCTCCATGGGGTGGCCCCGGAACCGGGTCAGCGTGGCGGTAAGCCCCAGGCCCCTGGTGCCCTCAAATACCTGAATGGCGGCGCTTTTGCCTTCCACCAGCACCACGCGGCCGGTGCGCACCGAGCCGTCGCCCAGCTTCAGCTCCACCATCTCCTCGAACTGCACGCCGGGCACATTGTCCAGCACCACGATAGAGCCGCCGATCTCGCTAAGCCCCGTAAATTGTACCGGCATCAGTCCTCACCCTCCAGCAACGGCTCCAGCGCCGCGTCGATTTCCTTGTAGTAGCCCTCGAACCCTTCCAGCTCCGCGTTGGGCACGTCGTACTTCATCTTCACCAGCCGGTCAAACAAGCCGGTCTCCACGATCCTGGAGATGGGCACGGACTTCGACACCACCTCCCTGCACCGGTCGTTCATGTACAGGGTCACCTGCATCATCTTCAGCTGCTTTTCCAGCGGCACGTAGGTGTCGTCGGCGTGGAAAGCGTTCTGCTGCAGGTAACCCACGCGGATCAGCTTCGCCACCTCCATGATCAGCTTCTGGTCGTCGGGCAGCACGTCCTCGCCGATCAGCTTCACAATCTCCATGAGCGCGCTCTCCTGCTGCAGGATGGAGGCGATGCCCTGGCGGCAGTGCAAAAATTCCCTGCCCGCATGCTCGTCGTACCAAGGGCGCAAATCGTCCACGTACTCGCTGTAGCTGGACGTCCAGTTGATGGACGGGTAATGCCGCGCGTAGGCCAGCGCCTTGTCCAGCGCCCAGAAAGTGCGCACAAAGCGCTTGGTGTTCTGGGTCACGGGCTCCGAGAAGTCGGCGCCCTGGGGCGACACGGCCCCGATGATGCTCACCGAGCCCTCGCCGCCGCAAAGCGGCACCATGTAGCCGGCCCGCTCGTAGAATTCGGCCAGGCGGCTGGGCAGATAAGCCGGGAAGCCCTCCTCGGCGGGCATCTCCTCCAGGCGGCCGGATATTTCCCGGAGCGCCTCGGCCCAGCGGGAGGTGGAGTCGGCCATGATGGCTACATGATACCCCATGTCCCGGTAGTACTCGGCCAGCGTGATGCCGGTGTAGATGGAGGCCTCGCGGGCCGCCACCGGCATGTTGGAGGTGTTGGCGATCAACACGGTGCGGTCGGTCAGAGCCTTGCCCGACTTGGGGTCGATCAGCTCGCCGAACTCCTCCAGCACCTGTGTCATTTCGTTTCCGCGCTCGCCGCAGCCGATATACACGATGATGTCGGCGTCGCACCATTTGGCCAGCTGGTGCTGGGTCATGGTCTTGCCGGTGCCGAAGCCGCCCGGCACCGCAGCCGTGCCCCCCTTGGCGATGGGGAACAGCGTGTCGATGATGCGCTGTCCCGTGATCAGCGGCAGCGAAATCGAAAGCCGCTCTTTCACCGGGCGCGGCGTCTTGATGGGCCATCTCTGGCACAGCGTGAGCTCATGGGCGCCGCCCAGCTCGTCCTCCAGCCGCACAATGGGGCTGTTCACGGTGTGTTTCCCATTTTCAGCCACCCAAGTCACCCTGCCGGAAAGACGCGGAGGCGCCGGGCAGCGGTGCTCAATCAATGCCGTTTCGGGGCAGGTGGCGTAAATCTGGCCGCCGCTGAGCACATCCCCCACCCCGACTTTCAGTGTCACATCCCACTGTCTTTGCTCATCCAGCAGCGGAACACTGCTGCCCTGGGGGATAAACGCGCCGGAAAGCGACGCGATCTTTTGCAGCGGGCGCTGGATGCCGTCGAAGATGCCGGACAGGATGCCGGGGGCCAGCAACGCGCACATAGGGCTTCCGGTGGTCTCCACCGGCTCACCGGGCCGCAGCCCGGCCGTGCTCTCGTATACCTGGATCGTGGTGGCGGTCCGGTTGGTGGAAATCACCTCTCCCACCAGGCGCCGGTCGCCCACGTAAACCATCTCCAGCATAAAAAAGTCGGCGCTGTCGCGAACGGTAACAACCGGCCCGTTGATGGAGTAAATTGTGTTTTGGCTCATGGCAGCTCACCCTTTCGTCACTGTACCCGCATCCCGCAGTGGGCCAAGAACCACGGCCGCTGTCCGGCCAGGCGGGTTTCCAGCGTTTCATCCACCCGCACGCCGGCGGCGGTGTTCAGCAGCATAAAGCCGCCCAGCCGCACCGACGGGTCCTCCCGCACCGCGCAGCCGGGCAGCATCGCCTCAATCCGCGCGGCCAGCGCCATGTCGGCAGGGCGCAGCAGCACCGTGGTAGACTCGTGGTCGTAGCGGTCGCTCAGACCGCCGATCCCCTCCAGCAGACGCTCCCGGTAGGCGGGGGTGTCCGCGTAGGCCGCCAGCTGCTTGGCCACGTCGTCAAACACCTGGCTTGTCAGCGCATCCCGGCGTCTCAGCAGCGCCTGATAGGCGTCCCGCTCGGCGCTGGAAATCTGGCTCAACATCTTTTGGCGCAGCTCGCCGGTGGCGTGCTGGACCGTGTCGTACATGTCGCTGAGCAGCTGCTCGGTGTAGAGCTCCAGCTGGGTGTCGCGGTATTCGTTGGCCTTGGCGATAATCCCCTCGGCCTGCTGCTCCGCCTGACTGCGAATGGCGGAGCTGATCATATTCATTCTCTCATCTGATTTCGCCATTCTAACCATCCATTCCACCGCCGGCAAACCGGCGGCACGAGGTAAGGAGAACCGGGAACACACGGGGTGCCCGACAGCATCAAATTTTGATGCCCACCGCCTCCCGTACATATCTGGTGATGGAATCGGACACCTTGCTGTCGCCGTGGCGGTCGGCCACCTCCACGATCAGCGGGCGGGAGCTGTTTAGCTTCCGCTCGTAGATGGCGGTGCGGCAGAGCCCCATCAGCTTTGCGGTGATGAGCACAACCGCCACCTCGGGGTCAGAGCAGGCGGCCCCCAGCGCCCTTTCCACCTCATGCTGCTCGTGTACGACAGCGCCCTCTATGCCCGCCATGCGCATGCCGATGGCAGTGTCGATATTGTCGCTGATCAGGTAGAACTTCATCGCGCCCGCCTCCGCATCACAGCTTGTTGATGATCAGGATTGCCACCAGCAGGCCGTAGATCGCAACGCCCTCGCCCAGCACCACGAAGATAATGGCCTTGCCGAAAGCCTTGGGGTCCTCGCTGGTGGCGCCGATGGCAGCCGGCGCGGCCGACGCAACGGCGATGCCGGCGCCGATGGCGGACATGCCCGCCGCCGCCGCCGCGGCCAGATAGGCAAGGCCCGATCCGGTGGTAAGGCCGGCGGCAGCCCCAGCTGCCGCCGCCGCTGCCGCCCCGGCGTCCGGGATGGCGGCAAACACGGGCAGGTCACCCACGGGCAGCAGTACCATCAGCGCCGCCACACCGAAGAAAGCGCAGAGGTTGTACACAACGCGGCCCCGGGCCTTCTTTCCGGTGCAGCAGCCGCGCATCACCGGCACCAGCGGCATCATGAGCAGAGCTGTGATCAAAGCGGGTGTCACAAATGTAAACAAGACTGACATGTTAAAGACTCCTTCGCAAAGTAGTGGGATTATCACATTTATGCAGTATAAAAAGTTCAAACGCTATATTTTGGGCGCATAGCTTACGCGGGCCGGGGTAAAGGCGGTCCCCTCGGCGTCGAAGAAGCGGCTGAACATCTCGTAGAACTCCAGGCGCAGCGCCTGAATGCCCACGATCAGGCCCTCCAGCGCCATCACAAACAGGTTGCCCAAAACCAGCACCACTGGGCTCGCGCCCGACCCCACCATGTCCGAAAGCGTGTACACCACCGACATCATGCCCGCGTGGGAAAGGATAAACCCGCCCACCCGCAAAAAGCTCATGGTGTTGGTCACAAAGCTCAGCAGCACCTCGAACAGCTCGAAAAAGCTCTCGACAACAAAGCTGCCCAGCCCTTCGGGGAACACCTGCCGGAACACTGTCCTGCGGTGTGAGACCGGCTTTTCGGCCGGCGCCTGGTCGGGGATGCTGTCGCTGGAGACTGCCCCGTCGGGGGAGCCGTCGCTCTCGATGCAGGACTTTATGAAAGCTTCCGCCTTCTGATTATTCTCCAAACACTCGTCCGGAATGTATATGCGCTCAAAGTAAAGGTCGTGAAAGATGGCGTCGATCTGCTGCTTGTCGCCGGCGGCCATGGCGTAGATACACCAGATGTACTCCCGGTCGCTCTTGACCGGGTGGAGCATAAAGGGCTCGCTCTCGTAGAACTGCAGCTTGCTGTAGGAGTCGGTGGGGATGCGGCCGAACCGGGCTGTCACGAATTTTGTGGTGAACAGCTCGGGGATGTCGGTGCTCCCTTTCTGGAAAGTGGCGCTGTCCGCCAGCGTCTTGCTCCTGTGGATAATCGTGTCGTTGGTTTGCAGCCTGATCAGCTTGGCGATGGGCTCCTTGAAGAAGATCAGCAGCAGCGGCAGCACAAACAGGCACAGGATATAGGGCGGGCTGAGCACATCGCGGCCCGCGAGCATCGAAACGGCGGCGTACAGCACCGAGGCGTAAAACACAAGCCCGGAAAGGCCGTTGTGGGAGAAGATTACCCGCGCCGGGTCCCGGTGCTTGAGTCCGACGCAGATGTTGAACACGATCACCATGAGAATGATTGCCACGCCCAGCCCCACGGCCGCCACCAGGATCGTGTTGGTGGTGGCCGGCTGCATGACTTCAATGGGTTTTTCGTGGAAGCCCATGGCATGAAACAGGGGGTCCATCAGGTGCTCGCTGCCGAACACCGAGCCATACAGCGCGCCGAATGCCATGGACGATACGCCGATGCGGGACATGATGCCGCCCAAGGCCATTCCCCGCTTGTGATGCAGGCAAATGCCCAACAGCATAATCAGAAAGCCCTGCCCCACGTCGCCGAACATGATGCCGAACAGCAGGGAGTAGGTATAGGCCACAAAGGGCGTGGGGTCTATGTCGTTGTAGGAGGGCGAGCCGTACATGGTCACAAACATCTCAAAGGGCCTGGTGAACCAGTTGTTGCGCAGCTTCACCGGCGTCTGCAGGCGGGTGTCTCCGCCGGCGGGCACGGCCTGCACCTTGACGCCCTCCACCTCGTCGAACAGTGCCAGAAAGCTTTCCTTGTCGCGGGTTGTCACAAAGCCCACCACATGGAACACCCCCCGCAGCGACACCACGTACTTGCGCAGGTCATAGGCATCGTGCAGGAATTTGGCCCTGGCGTACAGCATCAGGAAAGTCTCCCGCTCCCGGCTCACAAAGGTGTCGATCTCCCGGGTGGTCTTCTCGGAAAGCGCGCGTTCCTCCTCCAGGCCCTGCTTCACAAAGGTGATCGCGTCGTCGGCGGTGCCGTGCACATAGTCCGGGATGCGCAGCCGCGTGAAGCCCACGTCCCGGAACAGCTCGTCAATCTCCGTTTCAAACTGCTGTGCCGTGATGTAGATACACCACACAAAGCCGCTTTCTTCGCTGAGACTAAACAGGGCGTAGGGCCTTTCGCCGTACACCTCCAGCTTTTTTGCACCGGCGGCGGGCAGCCTGCCGAAGCGCACCTGCAAAAAGGAGCCGCTGAAGAGCTCGTCGAAGTTGATGCCGGGCGTGTGCACCCTGCCCAGCATGTCCAGCGCGGCGGTGTAGGACATGATCTCCTCGTGCAGCTTGTTCTTTCGCTCAAAGTACCTTGGGTACTCCTGCCGCAGGATATTCAGGTATTCGTGGGCCTGGTCCAAAAAGGCGTCCCGGCCCTGGGCGCCGATGGCCAGCTCCGAAAAGTCCCGGTACTCCAGCCCGATCTTCAGATGGGAGGCGGTTTCCCCGATCTTCACCAGCAGCCCGCCGTAGGGGTTGCGCAGCAACGGGGAGGCACCGATGGAGTATTCGCTGAGCTTGGCCGCGTTCTCCGGCTGAAACACGCCGGACTGCATGCAGCGTTCGAGCACGTCGTCCAGCCTGTCGGCGGAACCGCTGATTTCAACGGCGGTCATGCGCTCTATGCCCATGTTTTTCACACCCCTTTTCGCAAAGTGTATCCGGGGAAGTGCTGCTATGTTCGCCCAGATCACCGGTCTCACAAAATCAGCAGCTGCCTGATTTCATCGGCGGGAAGCCCATAGCGGATGCCCTCGATGACGCTTGTCAGGTTTTCCACTTCGATCTCCATCAGTATCATATAGCTCATCAGCGCCACAACGGGGTGGGTCGTGAACCGGAAGAGGCGCCGGTTTGTATGCTGGCGCAGGCTTTCCACCGAGCGCTCCAGGCCGTTGTTCCCGCCCCCCAGGTGCCGGCGCAGGATGCGGATGTCGCTCAGCCTGCGCATTACCTCGTCGGCGCTTTCGGCATGCGCCAGCTCGTTGTAGATGCGGTGGGAAATTCTCGTCTTGATCGGGATGAGGCGCTTTTCGATCTCCTCGGGGGATGCGTGGAAAAAGCGCCTCATGCGGTAGATCACCTTCAGGTTCTGCATGTCGATCTGTTCGCGCAGGATCGCGCACAGGTCGTTGGAGACGCCGGGACCAAAAATGCGGCGCGCCAGCGCCAGCGCGCCTTTAAAGTAGTCGGTGAGCAGGTCGGCCTCGCAGGCCGGGATGTCGATGTGCGCGTTTGCGCCCAGGGGCCGGTGAGGGCCCAGCAGCTCGTAGTAGCGGGAGTGGCCCACCACCTCCAGCAGATCGTCAAAGCTCCCTATGCGGGCCAGCGAAAACAGGTCAAAGCTCAGAAATTTGTCCATATAGACAGGAAAATCCACGATGAACCGGCCCATAGAACCGGAGTTCAGCATGCGCATGGCGCTCAGCAGCTGGCTGATCTCGCCCCGGGCCGCGTAGAGCCTGGGGTAAAAGCTGTCCTGAAAGTTGTACTTGAGCAGCTTCTCATAGATGTCCACCGAGCGTCGGCGCACCAAGCTTTCCAGCTGTCCCCGGTGGATCAGCTCCTCCTTGATCTCACCCAGCACGCTGGCGTAGGCGGTTTCCTGCTTCAGATAGGCGGCCACCTCACCCACGGTTTTCTTTTGCAGCAGATTTCCGAAGTGCTCCGCGGTAAGCCGCCGGCCGTACATCGACTTCACCTTGGCCGTGACCGCGTTTTCCGCGTAGGTGCGTATCATGTCATCACCGCCCGGTACAGCGCGCGAAGAGCTCCTGCCGCCACTGCTCGCCGCTGTGGCGGCAGGCCTCCTCCAGCGCGTTGCCAAGCGCCTTGTAGCGCGCCTCGATCACGGCGATCTCCTCTTCGGCCTGGGCGTCGTTGGCGATCTTCAGCTGGTCGATGTGGCCCTTGGCCCTGTCGTAGTACTGCCGCCGGACCCTCTGCTTATCCGCCTGAATATCCTCCAGGGTCTTGTCGTAGTACTGCTGCGCGCCGTCTATGGTCTGCCGCGCTTCCTTGTCCACATCCAGAAGCTTATCCACAATGGCGTTCAATCCGGCTGCCCCCTTTGAATGTAAAACTATTTTAAACCATAGCAAACGGAATAATAATCCAGAAAACACCTTATATAGGACCCTTGCTGTATTTGCAGGATTGCAAATGGCTGCTCATCAAAATACAAAATATCGCAACCCCTAGTGTATACCCTTATCTATTCATTTTCAATGGCTGAAACCCAGATAAACGCAATTTTCGCGCTGCCAATTCTATTGAAAGTTCACAAATATTAATAATTATGCAATAAAAATGCTTAATTCTTCAAGCTTTGCAGCGGCGCGGGGATTTGTCCGCCCCGGCCGATGAATTTTGCAGGGGAGTTTTTGTTCACCTTCATCACCGGCCCATAGCCCAGCAGGCCGCCAAAGCTCAGGCGCTCCCCCTCCTTTTTGCCGATGGCGGGGATCACACGCACGGCGGTGGTTTTGGTGTTCACCATGCCGATGGCGGCCTCGTCGGCGATGATAGCCGCGATTACCTCGGCGGTGGTGTCGCCGGGAATCACGATCATATCCAGCCCTACCGAGCACACGGCGGTCATGGCCTCCAGCTTTTCGATGCACAGCGCGCCGGACGAGGCCGCCGCGATCATGCCCGCGTCCTCGCTGACCGGGATAAACGCGCCTGAAAGCCCGCCCACCTTGGAGGAGGCCATCACGCCGCCCTTTTTCACGGCGTCGTTGAGCAGGGCCAGCGTGGCGGTGGTGCCGTGGGCGCCGCACTGCTCCAGGCCGATCTCCTCCAGGATATAAGCCACCGAGTCCCCCACGGCAGGCGTGGGGGCCAGCGACAGATCCACGATTCCAAAAGGGACGCCCAGCCGCGCCGAGGCCTCGGTGCCCACCAGCTGGCCCATGCGTGTGATCTTGAAAGCGGTGCGCTTGATGATGTCGGCGATCTCGGTGATATTTTTGCTCTCCTGGCCCGCCAGCGCGGCCCGCACCACACCGGGGCCGGATACGCCCACGTTGATCACGCAGTCCGGCTCGCCGGGCCCGTGGAAAGCGCCGGCCATAAAGGGGTTATCCTCGGGCGCGTTGCAGAACACCACCAGCTTGGCGGCGCCGATGCACTCCCGGTCGACGGTTTTTACCGCACTCTGGCGCACAGCCTCGCCCATGATGCGGCAGGCGTCCAGGTTGATGCCGGATTTGGTGGAGCCCACATTCACCGAGGCGCACACGAAGTCGGTGAGGCTAAGGGCGTCGGGGATCGACGCGATCAGCGCCTCGTCGCCGGGGGAAAACCCTTTATGTACCAGCGCCGAGTAGCCGCCGATAAAGTTCACGCCCACAGCCTTGGCGGCCCGGTCCAAGGTCTTGGCATACAGCACCGGGTCCCCGCCCGAGGCGCCCAGCAGCATGGCAATGGGGGTGACGGCAATGCGCTTGTTGATGATGGGAATGCCGTACTTGCGCTCAATGTCCTCGCCGGTGGACACAAGGTCCCTGGCGCGGGTGGTGATCTTTCGGTAGATTTTGTCGCAGGAGCGGCCGATGTCGCTGTCCGCGCAGTCCAGCAGCGAAATGCCCATGGTGATCGTGCGGATGTCCAGATGCTCGTTTTGGATCATGCGGATTGTTTCAAGTATATCGCTTGTATTATACATCGCTTTCCCTCTTCGCCTTATATTCTGTGCATGGAGTTGAAGATGTCCTCGTGCATGGTGTGGATCGAAAGGCCAATCTCCTCACCCAGCTTGATGAACTCGTCCACTAAGGCCGAGAACTCGCAGTCCAGGCCACTGAGCTCCACCAGCATGATCATGGCGAACAGGTCCTGCAGCACCGATTGAGTAACCTCGATCACATTGGCGTTGTGCTGTGCGCACTTGGTGGACACCTTGGCCAATATGCCGACCATATCCTTGCCGATCACAGTTATAACAGCTCTCATCCTTAAATTCCTCCATATGTGACTATATTTATATCTATGTGTGCGGAGGCCGTCGGCAGCAAAACCCCGTTCGCCCCCATGGAAAGCCCCGCGGCGGGCGGCTACAGCACTCCGTCAACCTCCCGCAGCAGCCCGCTGGGGTCCAGGTCGGAGGGGATGTAGTAGTTTACGCCCAGCAGGTTCACCTCGGTGATGCTGGCAGCGTCCGGCGCGCAAGCCCGCTTGAACTGGGCCGAGCAGAAGCGCCTGAGGAACAGCTTTAGCTTGTCGCGGATAAACGAGGGCTCCATCGCCCCGCCAAAGGCGGCGCAGGCGTAGAAGTAGAGCTTGGCGGGCCGCATGCGGTAGCGCGCGAAGTAATAGGTGAAGAAGTCGTGCAGCTCGTAGGGCCCCAGAATCTCCTCGGTCTTCTGGCTGATCTCGCCGTCGTCCAAGGTGGGCAGCAGCTCCGGGCTCACCGGCGTGTCCAGAATATCCTCCAGCACCTCGCTGGCGCCCTCCACCAGTCCCTCTTGCGCCACATGGCGCACCAGGCGGCGCAGCACAGTCTTGGGGATGCACACGTTCACGTTGTAGTTGGCGATGTGGTCCCCGGCGAAAGTGCAGAAGCCCAGCGCCTCCTCCGAAAGGTCCCCGGTGCCCACCACAAGGCCCCCCACGGCGTTTGCCACGTCCAGCAGGATCTGGGCGCGCTCCCGGGCTTGGGCGTTTTCGTAGGTGGTGTCCCTTTTGCCGCCGTGGCCGATGTCCTCCAGGTGCAGCTGCACCGCCTGTTTGATCGTGATTTCCCGCCGTGTCACCCCAAGACTCTCCAGCAGGCTCAGCGCGTTGTAATAGGTGCGGTCGCTGGTGCCGAAGCCCGGCATCGTGATGCCCACGATGCTCTCCCGGGGCAGGCCTAGGGCGTCGACGGCGGCGGCACATACCAGCAGCGCGCTGGTGGAGTCCAGCCCGCCCGAAACGCCCACCACCAGCTTGGTAATGCCCACGTTCTCCATGCGGGCGGCAAGCGAGCGCACCTGTAGCGAAAACAGCTCGGAAAGGTATCCCTCCTGGTCCCGCTCGGGCAGCCAGGGACAAGGGGCCACCCTGCGCAGCAGGTCGGTTCGTGTGGCGTAGGGCAGGATAGAGTGCGCGGGCGGCAGGCAGGCGCCGATCTTTTTCGAGGCGCGGATCACATCCAGGTCCAGATCGGCCGAGCAGGAGAAGCTCTCGTAGCCGCCGACCTTGTGGGCCAGCTGGCTTCCGCACTCATAAATGGATACAAAGCCCTGATACACATAGGGGGAGGAGGTGTCGCCCACGCCGCCGTTCACCAGGGCCACCGCGCAGCCGGCGGCCCTGGTGATGGTTTCCAAGTCCTGGCACACCTCCCCGAGGCGCCCGGCCCGCACCGGTGCGTAGGCGGGCACGATGATCAGGTCGCAGCCCGACTGCGCCGTGGAGGCCGCCCGCAGCGTCAGCGTGGAAAGGCTGCACCCCATAATGCAGAAGCGCAGGTCCCCGCAGGCGAACACGGTGTCGGGGGGCAGAAAGTCGTGGGAGACGCCTGCGTTTGCCAGCGGCGCGGAATTGTCCATGGTGGGGATCAGCCCGATCAGCTCGCCGCGGTATAACACAGCCATGGCGGAAACGGTTTTGCCGAAGTCGTCGATCGCCAGCCCCGCAATGATGTAGGAGGGCAGATCGGCGGTGGCTTTTTGCACCTCGGCCAGCGCCTGTTCGCATTGCTCGAGCAGGGTGCCGTTCAAAAAAAGGTTGCCGCAGCTGGGCGAGCACAGCGCCAGCTTCGGCAAAACAATGATGTCACTCTGGTCCTTGGGCAGAACCTCCAGCAAACCCTTTACCTCCTCCGCACAGTCCAGTGGGTTTGCGCAGAAAACCTTGTTCACGGCGCCCGTAATGCGTATGATGCTGTTCATGTGGGGACCTCCTTTTGACATGTTGTCCAGAATTTTTCAGATCCTGTATTTATGATACCACACTTTGTGAGAAGTATAAATTATTTTTTATTTTTTTTATCGCTATTGCCCCACCCGCCGCAAAATATGTTATGATAGATTCGAAATGATTTCGCTGGAGGCGGTTTTTTGTTTTTCAATCTGTTTGACTCCCACACCCACTCCGAGCACTCGCCGGACGCCGCCCACCCGGTGCGGAAAATGGCGGCCTCGGCGCTGGAAAAGGGGCTGAGCGGCATCGCCATCACCGACCACTGCGAGGCGCAGAACTGGCAGGAGCACGGCGTCTACGGCAAAGGCATCGCCGGCTCCACCCAAGCGGTGCTGCAAGCGCGGGAGGAATTCCGGGGCCGGCTGGACGTGGCCATGGCCGTCGAGCTGGGTCAGGGGCACCGCAGCCCCGGCCAGATGAACGAACTGCTGGCCCGGTACCCCTTTGACTTTGTCATCGGCTCGGTGCACAACATACTGGGCTGGCCCGACATGCACACCGCGAACTGCAGCTGGATGGGCCTGTCCACGCTGGACGAGCTCATGCACTCCTACTTCGACGAGCTGGAGCGGATGGTGGCCTGGGGCGGCTTTGATGTGGTGGGTCACCTGTCCTATCCGCTGCGGGGCGCCAAGCACAACAGCGATGTGGACATCGACATAAGCCGCTATCACGACCGCACCGACCGCCTGTTCCGAGCGCTGGTTCACAAGGGCAAGGGCATTGAGATCAACACCAGCGGTCTGCGGGGCCCGCTGGAGGAAACCATGCCCCCCATGAGCACGCTGCGCCACTACCGGGAGGTGGGTGGCGAGATCATCACCATCGGCTCCGATTCCCACTGCTCCTGTGATGTGGGCAAGGGCCTGCAAACCGCCATGGGTATGCTGCGGAGGGCGGGGTTTCAATACTTCAGCTTTTATCGGGAGCGCGTGCCGGTGATGCTGCGGGTTCTGTAGGCGCAACAAAGCCGCGGGCCCGGATGTTGATCCAACTCTGTGGGCGGCGGTGAACGCAAACGGTCCGGAAAGCAGCGCCGGGCGTCCGTTTTCTTGACAAGCCGCCCAAATACGGATATGATGTTACAAGCGATTGAAATTGGGGGTAAAAACACCGCGATGACAGCGAAACGAGCGGATCGTGCCTATACAAATGAGTCCATCTCCTCTTTAAAGGGAGCGGACCGTGTGCGCAAGCGTCCCGGCGTAATCTTCGGCTCCGACGGGCTGGAGGGCTGCCAGCACGCCATTTTTGAGATTCTCTCCAACTCGGTGGACGAGTTCCGGTTGGGCCATGGAAACCGCGTGATCGTCACCAGCTACCTGGACCGCTCGGTGCAGGTGCAGGATTTTGGCCGGGGCATTCCGGTGGACTACAATCAAAATGAGCAGCGCTACAACTGGGAGCTGGTGTTCTGCGAGCTGTATGCGGGCGGCAAGTACGGCGACGAGTATGGCTTTTCGCTGGGCCTTAACGGCTTGGGCCTCTGCGCCACCCAGTACGCTTCTGCGTACATGGACGTGGAAATCTACCGCGACAGCTTCCGGTACGAGCTGCACTTCAGTCGCGGCGAAATCGACGGCGAGATGCAGAAAACCCCCTGCGCCGGCAAAAAGACCGGCTCCAGGATCAAGTGGAAGCCGGACCTGGACGTGTTCACCGACATCGATGCCCCCATCGACTACTTCCGGGACGTGCTGAAGCGCCAGGCCGTGGTCAACGCGGGCCTGATCCTGGAGCTGCGCCGCGAAACCCCCGAGGGCTTCGAGACCGAGGAGTTCTGCTACCCCGACGGCATAGCGGGCTATGTGCGGGAACTGACGGGGGAAGAGACCCTGACCCCGGTACAACTCTGGCAGGCGGACCGCCAGGGCCGGGACCGGGCGGACAAGCCCGAATACAAGGTACGGCTGAACGTGGCCGTGTGCTTTTCCAACCGCGTCAAACTCTGCGAGTACTACCACAACTCCAGCTTTCTCGAACACGGCGGCTCCCCTGAGCGGGCGGTCAAGGTGGCTTTCGTCAGCCAGCTGGACAACTACCTCAAGCAGAACCAGAAGTACCTCAAGAACGAAAGCAAGCTTACTTTCCAGGATGTCGAGGACTGCCTGATGCTGGTGTCCTCCTCTTTCTCCACCCAGACCTCCTACGAAAACCAGACAAAGAAAGCCATCACCAACAAGTTTGTGTACGAGGCCATGACCGAATTCCTGAAGCACTCGCTGGAGGTTTACTTTATCGAAAACCCCGACGACGCGGCCAAAATCGCGGAGCAGGTGCTGATCAACAAGCGCAGCCGTGAAAACGCCGAAAAGACCCGCCTGAATCTGAAAAAGAAGCTGGCGGGCGGCGTGGACATTGCCAACCGGGTACAGAAGTTTGTGGACTGCCGCTCCAAAGACCTGTCCCGCCGGGAGCTTTACATCGTGGAGGGCGACTCGGCTCTGGGCTCGGTCAAGCTGGGGCGGGACAGCGAATACCAGGCCATCATCCCGGTCCGGGGCAAGATTCTGAACTGCCTCAAGGCCGAATACGACAAGATCTTCAAGAACGACATCATCACCGACATCGTCAAGGTGCTGGGTTGCGGCGTGGAGGTCAAGTCCAAGGCGAACAAGGACCTTTCGAACTTCGATCTGTCCGGCCTGCGCTGGAGCAAGATCGTGATTTGCACCGACGCCGACGTGGACGGTTTCCAGATCCGCACCTTGATCCTGACAATGCTCTATCGCCTGACCCCCACGCTGATTGAGGAGGGCTTTGTGTACATCGCGGAGTCTCCGCTCTACGAGATCACGGCAAAGGACAAGACCTACTTCGCCTACTCGGACATCGAGAAAACCGGGATCCTGCAAAAGCTCGAGGGGCAGAAATACACGCTGCAGCGCTCCAAGGGCCTAGGCGAAAACGAGCCGGACATGATGTGGCTCACCACCATGAATCCGGACACCCGGCGGCTGATCAAGGTGTCGCCCAGCGACGCCGAGGCCACAGCCCGCATGTTCGACATCCTGCTGGGGGACAACCTGCAGGGCCGCAAAGACCATATCGCCGAATTCGGGCAGGATTACCTGGAGCTGGCGGACATCTCCTGAGGCAGCAAGCCCCGCGCCGGCCGGCACAAACTGATATTGAGGTGATTGATACAAGTGGCGCCAAAAAAGAAGCAGCCCTCCGCTCCAAAGGAAAACCAAAACGCCTACATTGAAAACGCGGGCGTCGTGCTGGACCAGCCCATCACCGAAACGCTGGAAAAGAACTATATGCCCTACGCCATGAGCGTAATTGTCTCTCGGGCCATCCCCGAGATCGACGGCTTCAAGCCTGCCCACCGCAAGCTTTTATACACGATGTATAAAATGGGACTTATATCAGGATCCCGCACAAAGTCCGCCAACATCGTGGGCCAGACCATGAAGCTGAACCCCCACGGCGATATAACCATCTACGAAACCATGGTGCGCCTCTCGCGCGGGTACAGCGCGCTGCTGCACCCCTATGTGGACTCCAAGGGCAACTTCGGCAAGGCATACTCCCGCGATATGGCCTGCGCTGCCGCCCGTTACACCGAGGCCAAGCTGGCCCCCATCTGCACCCAGCTGTTCGGCGACATCGACTCGGATACGGTGGACTTCATCGATAACTACGACAACACCATGAAAGAGCCTACACTGCTGCCGGTAAGCTTCCCGTCCGTTCTGGTCAACGCCAACATGGGCATCGCGGTGGGCATGGCCAGCTCCATCTGCTCTTTCAACCTTGCCGAGGTGTGCGAAACCACTATCGCGCTGATCAAGAACCCGGACCACGACCTGCTGGAAACGCTGAAGTCTCCCGACTTCTCGGGCGGTGGCTACGTGCTTTATAACGAGGCTGACCTGCGCAAAATCTACGAGACAGGCCGTGGCGGCATCAGGCTGCGCGGGCGCTACACCTACGACAAAGCGAATAACTGCATCGATGTCACCGAGATACCGCCCACCACCACGGTGGAGGCCATCATGGACAAGGTGGTGGACCTGGTCAAGCAGGGCAAAATCCGCGAAATTGCCGACATCCGGGACGAGACCGACCTGTCCGGCCTAAAGATCACAATCGACCTGCGCCGCGGCGTGGACGCCGACCGGCTCATGCAGCGCCTGTTCAAAATGACCCCGCTGGAGGACAGCTTCTCCTGTAACTTCAATGTTTTGGTAGCCGGTTCCCCCAGGGTTATGGGCGTGCGGGAGCTGTTGAGCGAGTGGACCGCTTTCCGCCAGGAGTGCGTGAAGCGCCGCGTTTTCCACGAGCTGGCCAGGAAAAAGGAAAAGCTGCACCTGCTGCAGGGTCTTGCGAAGATTCTGCTGGACATCGACAAAGCTGTACGGATCGTACGGGAGACCGAAGAGGAGCGGGAGGTGGTCCCGAATCTGATGATCGGCTTCGGTATCGACGAAATCCAGGCCGAGTATGTGGCGGAAATCCGCCTGCGCCACCTGAACCGGGAGTACATCTTAAAACGCACCAAGGAGATCGACGACCTGAAAGCCGACATCGAGCGCATGGAGAACATCCTGGCCGACGCCAGGAAGATTCAGTCCATCATCGTGGCCGAGCTGCGGGAGGTGGCCAAGAAGTATGGCCAGCCCCGCAAATCCCTGCTCTACTACCCCGGCGAGGTGGAGGAGGAGGAACTGCGGGAGGAAGTACCCGACTACCCGGTGCATCTGTTCTTTACAAGGGAGGGCTACTTCAAAAAGATCACGCCCCAGTCGCTGCGCATGAGCGGCGAGCAGAAGCGCAAGGAGGGGGACGAAACCGTGCGGGAGGTGCTGTCCTCCAACGCGGCCCAGCTGTTGTTCTTCACCGACCGCCAGCAGGTCTACAAGGCGGACGCCGCCGACTTCGCCGACACCAAGGCGAGCCTGCTGGGCGACTTCATCCCGGCCAAGCTGGGCATGGAGGAAGGGGAAAGCGCCATTTACATGGCCGTGACCAAGGACTACACAGGCCACATGCTGTTCTTTTTCGAGAATGGCAAGGCGGCCAAGGTGGAGCTGGCGGGCTACCAGACGAAGACCAAGCGCAAAAAGCTGCTGGCCGCCTATTCGGACAAGTCCCCGCTGGTGGCCTTGTTCCAGTCCGACGAGGACAGCGAGTACATCCTGTGCGCCCAGAACGAGCGCACGCTGATTCTGCACACCGGCGCCCTGACGTCCAAGGCGGCCAAGAACACCCAGGGCGTGCAGGCCATGACGCTGCGCAAGAACCTGACACTGCGCTCAGTGGTTCCCTACACCGACGACGCGCTGGCGAACCCCCACCGCTTCCGCACCAAAACCATACCAGCGGCGGGCTCTTTCCCCCGGGAGGAGGACAAGGGCGAGCAGTTGACACTATAACCGGTACGAATGCGGCGCCGGTCCCACGGGGGACCGGCGCCGTCAGCCTGTAGACAAGGACTTTGGATAAAGAAAGCCACCAGTTGAACTGGTGGCGTCAGCCTGTAGACGAAAAGGACAACGACCCTCCCGATATGGTATAATAGACCATATCGGGAGGGTTGCTTGATGTATCGTAAAAAAGACCGGATGGGACAAAAGGAAATAAAGTTTGTGAGC